>Ga0315281_10000269_pt1 | contig 69869 bp, 74 predicted proteins | sample YL17G07_0_MG_FD_204540 | JGI IMG/M metagenome (GOLD analysis project Ga0315281, IMG submission 204540) | Sediment microbial communities from Yellowstone Lake, YNP, Wyoming, USA - YL17G07_0 | ecosystem: Environmental > Aquatic > Freshwater > Lake > Sediment | place: USA: Wyoming | collected...
TTCTTTCACTCTAATGATTTGAGCGGTGTTACTTTTGATGCGCTTCAAGTTGGAGCAGCTGTTACGTTTGATGTTGTGGATGGCGAAAAAGGCCCAAGTGCAAAAAATGTAAAACTTGCCTAATAACGTTGACAAAGCAATACAAAAAGCCTTGCTTCATGCGAGGTTTTTTTGTGCTCCTGCGTACCTCACTGTAGTCATATGCGAAAACTGAACGTAGGCTAGGATTTAAGAGGATATTCCATTGGCCACCTTTCTCTATCCCGGAGCGGGTGAGGGGAGTTGAACCCCTGTCTTTGCCTTGGAAGGGCAATGTTGGGCCGCTCAACTACACCCGCAGACATCTGAATTATACTAAATATTTCTCATCTATTCAAAATCTTACAAATTATAGGTTATAATTTTCTCGCTAAAAACCCGATTTTTCTAAATTGGGGATGAAAGCAAAAATTACAGACTTCGAAGGACAGAGAGGCTTTCTGAGAAAAGTTTGAGTTTTCAGCTCGAATCTTCTAAACTTGGAAAGAAAACTTCGAACTTTCAGTCCGGAGAAGTTTATAATAAATAAAATAAATTATAATGAGCACAAAAGTTGAGAGAGAAACAGTCGTTCGAAGTGGCTCACCCTTGCGGCATCACTCGTTTAATCAGCAAAGACTTCGGCAAGTTTGGGAAGACGAACTTAGTTCACTCAAACCAAACAAAGATTTCGAAAGGTTAGTTTCCAAAGCAAGCGAACTGGAAGAAGAAAATCAACCGATTCCCCAAAGAATCGGGGTTCTTGCTCTAACTATTGCTTCAATCATTAATAAAGAATTAAAAAATCGAGGAGAAGAATCTGTCGACGAAGTTAAAGAACTGCCCCGATTTGAATTTACAACCAACCCGCCCTTTCAGAAACTCATTCCAATCGATAAAATGGTCGATAAGTATTTAATAGAAAGCAGACAAGTACTGACAGATCCCAAGATCAGAAAACAAGCTTGCGAAGCTGCAAATTTATTTGCCGAAAATTTTGGTGGTCTAATTTTTTCTGAAGGACCAGAACTGACCGCTGTTTCTGGACTGATTGCTGCCAAAAATATCGCCAAATATCTTGCTGAAGAAATTGATGAAAACCGGCTTGATATTTTTGCGGCCAGGAAAATGCTTGTCTATTTCGGCCTAACCGTCAACCAAGAATTGGTCCGAAATTAAAACCACAAAAAGTCGGGGAGAGGGCTCACAATTGAACCGCTTTTAGTAGACTTAAGCAGGCTATATCAGGCCTATCACCCAACTTCTGCTAAATTTGCCTAGGCTTAAACATTATAGTCTGGGGTCTACTAGTGAACGAAGTTCAAACCTATTTTTCAACCTGTGAGGCTTATCCTGCGGGGCTTATTAACTTCTCAGAATTAGTTTACCGACAATAAAAGGGGCTTCTCTAGGGTCTGCGTAGAGTAAATTTACCAGTTACTTTATCCTCGGGTGACTCAAAAGTACCTTCATATTGTTCGCCAATTCGTCCACCAAGATAAACAATAGTATGCTTTGATGCTTCCTGGGCCGATTTATTAAGATCATAATTTTTTGCAAACATTATGCCATCTTCACCGATCTGGCCTGCAAAAGATGCTGTTCCTAAAGTATCCTCAATAATCCCTGAGAAATTTTTGCCCTCAACGTACATTTCAAATAATCCTCTAGGGAGGCAGTTAAGGTCCCATGTACCGACAAAATCTGGTTTCCCGTCTACTATGACTTTTCCATCGGTTAAGGCCCTATATTTCCTCATGATTAGTTCTCTTTCTTTTAGTATATTAGCGTCAGGTTTTGGTTCTGGTCTCAAAAAAGCTCTTTCAAAGGGTTGCTGTCTTTCCCAATGCCAGGGGATTGGGGACACGTCCTCGGTTTGGTAGCTATCAACCGAGATTCCCATCGAGGCGGGAATTTTTTTATTCTGGATTAAATAATCAGTGTGGCCTTTACCAAGAATAACTATATTGGGTTGGGTCTGGGCAATTCGTTCAAGAATTTTCTCCTCCCTTTCAACCACAAAGATATAGTCTTTTTCAACCTCAGCGATATATTTTTTTCTTTCAAGCTCTTTCCCTTTTTCATTATCAAGAAAGCTATCATCCTTTAAAAAATTCTGAAACAATATCTGATCATAAGCTGTTGCCTCCATTAACTTCCTTGTAAATCGCTTATAAGTTGGAAAGTCCTCTAAATAAACAATGTCTAATTTTCTCATTTGACAGGCTCTGATAATCCTTCGCCAATAGAAGTAAGCCGAGGGCGAACTTTTGATTTCAACTTCATCTATTTGGAAAGGAGAGGTAAATTCTGGGGTGAATTCAATACCAACTTTGGTACCTTGAGGTTGTGATAGTAAATCACGCAGAAGACCTTTGCTTGGAGCAACTAATGACTCACTAATCCGAACACCAGCCATCTGCATAGATATACCGTGCTCGACACCGTACAACCGTTCAACCATGGGGAGAATTATATCAGAAGTTTGAATTCTTATCAGCTATGTAAAAATCTATTGGAATAGGCTAAAAAGAGGTGTCGGGGAGAGGGGCTCACAATTGAACCGCTTATCGCCGATTTAGGCACATTATTTCAAGCCTATCACCAAACTTCTGCCAAATTTGCTTATGCTTAACTAACCTTCAAGTTCCAGCTTACTGAATTGTTTAACGGTTGGCTGGAAGTCGTTGATGATTTCCGAACTTTAGATTGGGTTGAAATTTCTTGGGTGGTATCTTGTAGTAACTCTACTCAAACTAGGGCCAGTCTTTGATTCTAAGCCCACCAGGCAGTCCTTCTTCTTTCCCGATTCCTGGAACATTGGTAGTTGCATGGAAACCCTCACCTTTAACATAGCTGAAATGTCCGTGACCTGAACCTTGAAAAACTGTTTCTTTCCTATTTCTTCCTACACTTGCCGCTGCTTCAAATTCTCTTCGTCTTTGTTCTTCAAAAAACTCCTCTTCCCTTCGTATTCTTTTCATTCTTTCCTCAAATCCGTTCTTTGGTGCAAAGGTTTCTGGAATCTGGTACGGTTCGTTATTAAGGTGATAACCAGGTAAATGCGGATTATGAACTGGAGGGTTTAGATGGTAATTAATTGGAGGTTCACGGTCAAAAGGCGAAGGAGGCTCATTAATCGGTATAAGCGGAGGATAGTCAGTATTTACATGCCGATACGTTACCCCCGTAAACGGACTATATTCCCTTATGTCATAAGGTTGTCTATCTATAAACCTTCCTAGTACTGTATCAAACTCTAGCATATTTAATGCGTATACTAGCACTTTTCCAGAAAAAATCAAGTGAGAGTGGTTACAACAGTAACGACAATCAAAGTCAAATCTTCTAAGGTGTTGTTGGGATAGGATAAATGAAGTTGTCGGGGAGAGGGGCTCACAATTGAACCGCTTTTGATAGATTTGAGCAGGCTATATCAGGCTTTTTACCCAACTTTTGACAGATTTACCTGTGCTTAGCCAACTTTCAAGTTCCAACTTACCAAGCCATCCGCTGGTCTGAGTTTTTAGTCGAGGAATTTAAAAGTTGAAAGGATTTGCTGGAATAGACTTTTGTCCTTTAAATAAACAGAATAAATCTCAACTGTTTTATTCTTTTTCTCATTTGGAATGTAAGCATGGATCTGATTATTGCCATCGATTTTCCAGTAAACCGTATTTTCGTTTGAGGAAAACTTTTTCATTTCAATATTTGCCAGATAAGTACAACCAAGGTTTGGATCGCCGGGCCCGCAGGGAGTTGAATTCCACTGTTCTTCGACGAATTTTTTTGTTCCATTTCCCAAAATGGTGATACTTAAATCTATTTGATTTCTACCCATCGAGACTCCATTAGCATCATTTAAAAACCAATCAGCAGGATATGATATTTGGTACAAGTTATCTTTTGATTTGTATGTTTTCCAATTTGCAGTTTCGTCATTTTGATTTTGGTCAAGGAGTTTTAAAAGCATTTGTTTATCATTGTCATTTATGACACCGTCTGCGTCTAAGTCAGCAAGAGGAATATAATCCTTTTGTCCTCGATGAGTCCCCATGGCTTTATTGAGCAGATCAAGATCTACAACATTACATTTCCCATCTTCGTTAATGTCACAAGGTGCCAAATCAAGCGATTCTTGAGGAGATGTTTGAGTTGGTGAGGGAGTTGGAGAGGCTTTGGGGCTAATTTTAAATGGCCCGAGTTGCCCTCTTTGGTAAAGAAAAAAACCGATTACAACTAAGGCAATAATTGCTGTCAATGCCCCAATTAAAATAATTTGAGTAAACCCTTTTTCTCTCACAATTTCAGCTTAGCAGAAAAAAGGTAAATAAAGCAAATTATACTAAGAATATCTTGTTGGGATAGGCTAAATGAAGTGTCGGGGAGAGGGGCTCACAATTGAACCGATTGTCACAGGTTTGAATAGGTTATATCAGGCTTATCACCAAACTTCTGCTAAATTTGTCTATGCTTAACCAACCTTCAACTTCCAGTTTACCAGGTTGCTTAACGGTTGGCTGCGGGGCTTGTACGACATTAGAACCTACTTTTTAACGACATAGCTGGCACTGGCTATAGCACTGAGTTTACCGAAGTGTTGACTATGTGGAAACTTTTTATGCGAGAGGATTTGCTTGACAACAATACCTACATTAAGGATAATTATCTCGATGGCAGGCGACGTCGGATTTGAATTTGAAAATGGTAATGTACCCAAACCTGAAGTTGTAAACACAGCTGGAAATTCCGACAGTGAAAAAAAGGCCAGCCACTTACTAACTTTTAGTAAAGCATTTAACAGAGCACGAAAGTCACTACAAAAAGGGCTAGGGATGAGGCAGAAGCCTCTCGATATGTTTTCAGAAGAGACAAGGCGTAAGATGGTAGAAGCCGCTCCAGAAGGGTATAGGTGGTTAACTAATCAGCCAAAAGACTTAACTGGACTTGAAGAAGACACAAAAGAACAGGCACAATATATCGAAGACTTGCGAAGAAAGAACGATGTTTACTTTGGAGAAGCATTTGATATTAAAGGTGATCCGTCACCAAATTATCAAGCTGTCTATATTAGACCTAAAACTAACCCCCAAAAATAATTATCACTGATCGTTTGAGGCTGAATTAAGCTGCCCGAAGCTAACGAACTTCGAACATTTTGAGAGAAGTGGTTGGGAGAATTAGAGAATATTTTGTTGAGAATTTAATTGTTTCGTCTTCTTCTTGCTATAACTTCGGCAATTTTTAGCCCAGCGTGAAGTTTACCAATAACTGGCAAAGTGTCTAATCTTAATATTCTAAGAATTCTTTTCTCTCTATCATTCATCCTTTTTAAAAACTCAGGTGTAATTATACTATCAACCACTTTAGGGTGACGTTTAGAGCGGCTTTTAGTGAGATCTTCCGTGCTTATGGTTTCAACTTTATAACCTAAACTCTTCATCACTGTTGAAGCACGTTTTAAATGAAAACTTGTTGAGTAAATTCTCAGACTGTGATCAAGCCCCATATTTCGTAATTCCTCGGCTGCCTTTTTTAAATCACTGCCAGTATCAACGCCTCCTGGTAAATCTTCGATTGCTTGTTCGTCTAAATTGTATCTGTTGATAAAACGCTTAAGAAACCTCTTGTAATGTTCAGAGACTGGCCGATCTTGTGACTGTTGCCCACCAACTACAAATAACCTGTCAATTTGCCTGTGTGCAAGATCATCAAGGGCCCCCAAAGCTCTAACTTTACCTTCTAAATCAGGTTCGATACGATAACCGCCCCTAGTTTTTTCTTGAGAACCCGCAGTCAAAAGAATACCAATAGTTTTTGCTCGTGGTTCTTCCTCGACTGCTGGCAGTAATTCACCCGTTTCCATTTGGATTGATTATAGCATTGCTTCAAAACCTGATAGAATTTGCTTTTTCAGAGTTTGATGACCTTCGGCCGAACTAGTTTTTGCACTTCGGGCAAAATCTCGCATTTTGCAAATTAAACGATAAGCCGAAAAGATCATAAATTGCCTAGCAAAATAATCTTTATCTTCTACCTTCTCAAATAATTTTTGAAGGAAGCGACGGGCGTTGTCGGGTTGACCAAACTTAGTGAAATTAAGATTGTAGAATTGGGCAACGTCAGCATAAGCAAAAGCCGAGGCGGACGACCATTCGGCATCAATCAAAGCAATTTGGGTAAAGGGTTTGGATACAAACATATGGGCTTGAGAAAAGTCTCCATGTTCAAGGCTTGAGCCATATTCTTGGCCGTCAAAAATAATTGCTTTCAGTCGGTCAAGTTCTTCAGGAGCCAAAAGACCAGTTTCAAGTGGCTCTTTTGAGTAGGTAGCTACATTTTCTTTTAGTAAATGGGGTGTATTTTCTTTGTCGTATCGAGGGTTAGAAAGAACACTTAATTCTCTCCTGGTTGCAATTGACTTGAGAAATAAAATTGTTTCAACACAGCAATCAACCCATTTGGCCATGTCCTTGCCATCAAGTGAATCTTGTCTTTTTAATGCTTCACAGATCAGCCAATCACTGTGTTGATAAGCAACCATTTTGGGAAGTATTAGTGGAGCATCGGGTGACAAAAGTGGTGGCAAAACTTGGCCCCAGGTTACCTCTGCGTCTAAAAAGTCTTTTAATGATTCGCCAGAAGCCTTTTTAATAAAAAATAATCGTCCTTGGGAGTCTTTTGCGAAAATCGAATGGTAACGACCCACTCGGAGAGTTTCTTGATCAGGAGAAAGATGATGACTTCGAGCTATTTTGGCCAGCGACTCAAGAGCTAAGAGGCGTTTTTCTTGATCTTTGCCTTTTTCTTCCATTAAATCTACCTTTTAAGCGTCCTTACAACTGGATTATACTTTCAGAACAACAAATTGGCAATTTAGAGAGATTTTGAGGCTAAGAAAATCCGTCGGGGAGAGAGGACTTGAACCTCCGACCTCGCGCTCCCAAAGCACGCGCTCTAGCCAACTGAGCTACTCCCCGCTGTTATAAACCCCTTCTTTGCCTAAATAATACGTCGTTGGCAACACTTTCGCCAGCCGGCGTTGCCGGAACGTCTGATATAAACCTCTTTACTTTTGGGCAGACAGGACACTTATCTTTAGTTTTTTAATCTCGATTAAAACTGTCAGGACAAGTTGATCTGCCACCTGATCTCTCAACTAATTTTGGAAAATCACATTTTCTTTCCGGCATAACAATCCTCGTTCTCGCTCGTCTGATATTTTGTGCCGGGAGACGGACTCGAACCGTCACGACCGATTTTACGGTCAAGAGATTTTAAGTCTCTCGTGTCTACCGATTTCACCATCCCGGCCCAAACAACCTCATAGAACAGATGTATTTTACCTCAAAAACAATTTAGCTTCAACTCAAACTTTGGTTTTTAGAACCGCAAAAGAATAATCTAAAAGCATCTCCATATCGCCCCTCCGATCATCAGATCCCAAAACCACACCCAAGATTTGGTGATTACCTCTTTCCGCCAAAGTCACCAAACATAAACCGGCCTCAGGAGTGTAACCCGGTTTGATCCCTTTGACTCCTGGATAAGAAGTTAATAAATTTGTTTGGTTCTCCAAATATAAATATTTATGGTCGGCAGAATAAGGAAGAACGATGTTGGGAGTGGCAACAATTTGGCGAAAAAGGGGAAAATTCACCCAAGCCCAGCGTGCAATCACCGCCAAGTCATAAGCAGTCGAATATTGTTCACCGTCATCCCCAAGACCAGAAGGATTGGCAAATTTGGTATCGGAGAGTCCCAGAATTTTGGCTTTTTCATTCATCAACCCGACAAAATTATCACTTGAGCCAGCAATTCCTTCCGCAATCGCCTCAGCCGCATCATTGCCTGATGGCAGCAAAAGTCCATATAAAAGTTCCGTCAGCGTGTACTTTTCACCGGTCGTAACTCCCATAAAATCCTCACCAATGGTGGCAGCCTGGGACGAAATTGTTAAAACCTCGTTTGGTTTTGCTCGCTCCAAGGCCAAGGCCGCGGTCATAATTTTGACTGTTGAAGCAATCGGCTGGTGCTGATGAACATTTTTACTGTATAAAACCAAGTCATTTTTCAAATCAACAACAAAAGCTTGGCGGGCGGAAACTTGCGGCTTTGCAATCGGGGAGAAAATTGTCACTTTGTCGGCAGGCAGCCAAAGATTTTCGCTATAAAAAAATTCGTCAGCTTTCTGACTCAAAACCGGTTCTTTACTCTCCAAATTTTCCGGCAGGGGAGAGAGAGGACTTTTATTTTGAGGATGAAAAAAAAGGGTAAAAATTAAAAAAGAGGCAAAAATGATAATCAAAAGAAAAGCGAAAATAAAAATTTTTCGCATGGTTCCATTTTAACAAAATACTCTCTCAAATTCACGAGATGTGGTAAAATCAAAACCAATGGAAGCGGAAGAAAAACTAAAAAGCCGCTTTAAATTGCAGGATCTCTCGCCATTTATTCTTGTTTCAGTTTCCTTGGCAATTGGAATTGTTCTGGGCAGTCTTCTAACTGGCGTCGTCACTGACAGCCTGATCCTTAAAGTGAAAGAAAAAAAGCCACAAGTCAAACTTACCCAAAATCAAACAGCTTTGGCAATTCTGGGGAAACTGACTGATCAGGAAGCAAATGGAGCTGAAGATCTGATCAGAGAACAGATAAGGCTAATCGTTTCCAAACCGCAATTTTTTGATTCACTTGAGGTAGTCAAAAAGCATCAAGAGACAATTCAAAAAACGGCAGAAATTTATCAAATTCCAACCGACGTTGCCCTAGGTATCGCCCTTTTGGAAAATGGTGGGTCGGAAACGGCTGTTTCGTCTGCTGGAGCCGCCGGAATTTTTCAACTTACCGAATCGACTGCCAATGACTTGGGGCTTCAGGTTAACGATTATCTTGATGAGCGTCTTGAACCAGAAAAAAATATCCAAGCCGGACTTTCTTATCTTGATCGTAATTTAAAACTTTTCTCCGATATTGGCCTGGCGGTCTGGGCCTATCATGCTGGAGCACAAAACGTCTCCTTTGCCGTCAAAGTTTATCTTCAGACTCTTGGTGAAAAAGACGCTTTTGATTTTCTGGAAGCTCAAAGACTAGAGCAACTCGATCGGGCCAAATACGTCTGGCGAGCATATGTGACCAAAGGAGACCTTAATGTCCACCGCCTCTTAGAAAATCCTCAAGTCCAGCTTCTTTCTCTGGCTGGGTTGGGTGACGAAACCCAACTCTATCCTTATAAAATAATCGCCGCCGCCATCGTCTGGCATCTGCCAGAAAAATACCCAAATGAGGCAGAATTTAAAGACCAGATTAAAGCTTTCAATCAGGGAAAAATTATTCTTGACGAGCTTATCACACCAAAAGAGAAAAAGGGTTAAACTACTTGATTTGATAAGAACCGGCAGTAATATTAAAACCTGCTCCCGGACCAGAAGTGAAATTAATGTTGGCAAGCCCTGATTCATAAGTAACCGAGGCATTATTTGAAAGATACAATTTCTGGCCGATAGCTTCCTTTAAATTGGCATTATTGGCGATCGCCAGCATCCCCTGGGAAGCATAAATGATCGCATTCTCAGCATTGTTATTAACATTGATGGCGGGTGAGCCTGAATCTTGTGAAGGATTAGTTGACAAGAGTAATAAATAACTTACCGGATTACCTGAACCGCGCAAAATACAGTTATTAGAAATCGAAACTTTGCCATCAGTTAGCAAAACGCCACTACTGGATCCGTAACCATTATCTAAATCGATAATGCAGTTGTTAGAAAGCAAAACATCACCAGTTACATAAACTGTTCCTGTTAAAGTCAAATGGGCGTTGTTTGAAATCGACAGATTACCCTCAATTTTAATCGGTCCCAATGTCCCATAAGCTCCATTGGTAAGAGAGTAATTACTAACTTGCGTTCCACCAGCTGCGGCATCAGCTTTAAACTGGGCAATATTTGCCTCAGAAATTGGCATGTCTTGGGGTCCAGGATCTGGTGAACCAGGGTAAGAAGTGCCACCAACCGAAGAACCAGAAATTGTTTGATAATAAGCGTCTTTATCAATAGTAGAATTAGTAATTGTATTGGCGTGGGCATTTACACTTACATGCGTCTGATTAATATGCGTGGTTATTCCACCGGTGAAAGTTTTGAAGTCAAAATCTTTATTTAAACTTGTCCATACTGGTGGGTTTCCAGCCCAATTGACACTCAATTTCCCGGTTCCAGAAGTATAGGATGAATCATCAGCTGTCCCCAAAATAAAATATTTTGAAGAGCTTGCCGAACCAACATCAATAACAATCCAATAGGTCATACCAGCAATAAGTTGAGTCGGTGTTGAAAAAGCCGTGTCAACCCAACCATAGCTTCCCGTAACTTTTGACGTGTCAAGATTTTGCTGAGCAAAGACTGTTTTACTCGGCGAGCCGTTGTCATCAGCAACAATCTTAATAGTAGGTGACGAAGGACTGCCAGTCTTCTTTATATAAAGAGATATTTTGTTAATCACGTTGGTCTGCGAAGGGACAAAACTTTGTGCCGCATCGGTATTGGTTGAATCTTGCCCAACATTCTGATCATAACTTTGAGTAATATTTTGTTGATCGGAAGTTACCGAAGTGCCACCGGCAACCCAGGCGTCGCCGGTGATCTTTGCGCCATTAGATCCGTCAATCGAGCCGTTGGCATAGACATTGCCAATGACCGTAGCGTTATTTGACATCTCCAGTCCACCATAGCCAACTTGAACTCCATATCTGAATTGAACATTTTGCGATGACGGATTAGTCTGAACTTGAATGGTCTTTTGAGCTTTAGGATTGGTGCTGTTGGGAATATAACCGGTCGAGGCAATTAACTTGTTGTTCAAAGACAAATCAGTAACTGTAACCGTAAAGACACCAAGACCCAACAGTGTATCCGTCTCACCTGTATAAGCTCCCGCCGTTTGGTTAAGCTCAAAAATTGCTTTGTCAATTCCAGCCTCTGCTAAATGATGAGCTTGCTCAGTAACAATTGCCTTGGCGGTGTTATACTGAAAAAAATTAACCAAACCTAAAATTATAACAACGGAAATTAAAATTACTGCCATAAAAATTAAAACAATTACTAAAACCTGACCTTTTTGATTTTGTTGCTTTTTTGGTATGTTTACGATCATTTATTTCTCAATGTAACTGATGCTTTATCACTAGTTTGTGATGAAGTACCAGCAACCGACTTTGATGATGAAAGATTAATTTCCACCACGTCAACCAAGGCCAAATCGGCATTATTATAAGTAAATTGGAGATTAGAGATATCATTTGCCAGAAAAACCCGCTGTTTCGGCCGGGAACTGGTGGGATCGGGTGAGAGAATTTTTAGAAGTTGTTTGGGATTTGAAGCATTTAAGGTGTAAATTAAAGTATCAAATTTGCCAAAAATAATCTCACTACTAGCATCAACTGCTGGTATTTGGGCAACCACTGTTTGATCATCAGTCGTATAGGTTTGGCTATCGACTATGGCTTGCGAAAGTAAGCCAGTGCTTTCCCTAAGTTTAGATGTCATTTCGTCCAAGGCAAACCGGTTGGCAACCTCAACTTCAATTTGCGATTTTTGGGTACTGAAAGTCTTCGATTGGCTTGAAAAAACAGTGGTCAATAAAACCATAATAATAGCAACAAGCGCAATTACCAAAACAAGCTCAAGCAAAGTCGCAAATCCTTTTTGATTTTTCATCAGTCGTTTAGGCCATTTTTTGACATTAAAGTGTCAAGTTGAATACTTTTGGTCTGACCCTCTTGAACCCAAAAAACAGTCACTTTCACTTGGCTTAAGTCAGCCTGGCCATTAACTACCGCTATATTCATTTGCCCAGAACCTTGAGGAATTTTTGTCATGTTTGAATCAGAGAAACTGCCTGAAGCAGGCAAATTATCATAAGGAGTATTTCGCAGTTGCTCTATCTCTCTGGAAGCAATCTGTTTGGCAAAAGTTTGCCAACGAACGTGCCTAATCCACCGCCAAATGTTGGTCGCGGTGAAAAAAATACTGATAAGGACGGAAACTAAAGCAAGAGTTATTAAGACTTCGATTAAAGTGAAACCTAAGCGTTTGGGCAGCTTGCGCATTAATTTGATTATATATCAGCCCTGCTCTACACAACAAGTTGTGGCAAGCTTCCTGATAAACAAGTTGTTTTTGGAGTTGTTTTTTCAAACCCAACTTTGCTAAGCTATAAATAGCTGGAGCCTGCCCGATGAGTTTCCGCTTGTGGTTTGATAATAAAAAGAAAAAAGAGATTAATCTTCTCCCGGGAAGTGAAGCTGCAACAAAACTAACCACCAGTACTATCTTTTTGGCCGCAGTTTTGCTCTCAGCTGCCACTCTGGCTTGTGCCGCCGCCGTTTTTTACAAAGATAGTAAAATTCAACAACAGAAGAAATTAGAAAATCGCATCAACCAATTGGAAACTGGCGAATGGAAAAAAGTTTTACCGACTGCTAATTTATTCTCCGGAAGCAAAATTAAGGTTTCAGGCTACCAAAAGTTTGTTGATAATTATCCTTCGCTTGACCAAAAACTCAATTTAATAAGCCAATTTGTTCCCTCAACAGTTAAGTTTAACAATTTAAAAATTGACAATCGGGGGAAGGTAAATATCGCAGCCCGGGCCAGACGTCCTGAAGATATTAACGCTTGGATCACGGCAATGAAAGAAAAACCACAAAGTTTTACCGATATTGCTGTCAGCTCAACCACCCGAACACCTGAATATTATACATTTTCAATTCAATTTCAAGTCAAATGACACCAGCATCGGAAAATAAATCAAAACAACTTTTTTTGAAAAACCTTAATCTTTTAATAAGAGCACTAGCACTTGTAGTCACACTTTTGGTTGTTTGGTTTTTTGCCAAAAATACATTCTCGGCCGCCCAAGAAATTGATAAGAAAAACCAACAACTGGCTCAAAGAGAAAGCGTCATTGCCAAAACAATTGCCAACCTTAAAGCAATCAATTTTCAGACTGAAAAGGATCGACTGGCAGCGGTTGATCAGTTCTTTCCAACTCAAAAAGACCCTTTTGAAATATTATCTTTAGTCGAATACCTGGCTGGACAAAGCAATCTAAAAGTCTTGTCCTTGGCAGAAGCCGGGCGGTCAGAAGGCGAAAATGAGAACGGTTATACGATTCAAACAAGTCTTGAGGGCAGTTATGACGCCATCCTTAACTTTTTTTCCGCCCTTTATCAAACCAAAAGAGCAATTGGAATAAAATCAGCCAGTTTTAACCCCCAAGACGCAGGCGGACAAACATTTGAGCTTGGACTAACTTTCTATCTGCCCCTAGTCCAGGCTGCCAGCGAATCAAAAATTGATAAAGCTGTTTCGACCTTTACCGCCGACGAGGAGAAGATTATTAAAACCTTAAGCGCCAGAACAATCAGTCAACCGGCGACCGAAAGTGCCAAGTTTGGCCGCCACAATCCTTTCAGCGAATTTGAATCGCCCCAACCAATCCCCAAAGTAACACCAACACCCTAGGAAAGCTTTTTTAGATGAGATTTTTTGATCGAAGTTGAGAGTAGAAACCTTTTTCTTCCAAAACCACTGCTCCCAAACCAAAGAAAACTACCAAAAGCCAGATAATCCAGCCAACAAAAGGAATGCTGGTCAGAATACCTAAGATAATCAAGCCTAAAACCAGAGCCCAACCACGCCGGCCCTTTTGGCCAACCGAGCCCAAAATTTTCTCACCAAGAGCCAAACTGACAAAGATTTTTGCCAACCAAGTAATAAACAAGATTGAAACTAGAAAAATTAAGGCCAGGGGAATACCAACAACCGTAACCAAAAGGATGACAAAAATTATTGGCGTTAAAATTAAAGTCAACAAGCCAACGAAAAAACTTGCCCCTGGTTTTTTAAGGACAACATTGACTGTTCTTTGAGTATAAACAGGGAAAAATTTCAAAAGAACTAAACCAACGATGAAAATTGAAATCAGGCTAATAATCTTGACAATCAAACTAAGACCAGCGATAAAACCCAAGAATTGAGTTGGTTGAGCTTCTTCAACCACTTTCTGAGGTGGTAGATTATGAATGGTTTTGCCCGAAACTTGAGCACCTTCTTGAATTTGAGCAGCTTGCTCACTCCAGTAGGTCAAGTCCCCGGCAATCTGGGTATTTGGAGTCAGGGTGAGTTGGCCAATCGCCATTGTTACGTCACTGCCAAACTTACTACCTAAAGTCACTTGTCCTGCACCAATATTTGCACCCTTACCAACTGGCGCAAAAACCGACAAGGTCCCAGCTCCAGCTGCCAGGCTACCACCGATTTTTGCCGAATCAGTAAGATTAACTGTTCCACCGGCAGTGGTGAGGCTCCCACCAATTTCAGATGAAACAACTATTTGACCCCCGGCCAGTCTGGCGTCATTTTTTACTTTGCCCCGGACAGTCACCACTCCACCTGCTGCCAGTAAATCGCCGTTAACCACTCCCTCAACAATCACATTCCCTCCCGCCAAATAAGCATCGCCATTAACTGTTCCTGAAAGGGTAACCGTTTGGCCGGCGGCAAAATAATCCTTGTTGACCACCTCGTTTTTGAGAAGAACGACTACTTTTTGTTCGCTCTTATCCTTGGCAGCAAAAACTGAACTTGTAACAATCAACGGTAGGGTGAAAAAAAGAAGAAAAATTACAGCCAGTTTCTTCAACATAATCAATTGTTCACAAGGATAAACTATAATACTTTGAATGTCAACAGTATTATTCTTACTTGAGAAAAAATTAGGATAATTAGGATATTGACAAATGATTTTAAAAAAGTTTAGATGAAATAAAGCTGAAGTTTTAAAAATCCTGCTGTGTTTAAACTGCCCAAAATTGCATTTGATCTTCCAAAAGTAAGTGACAAAGATCCTCTCAAGGATCTTTTTTAGTGGTTGAAAGGAGGTGGAAAATTGTGGCCAAAAAGAAAGCAAAAAAGAAGAAGAAAAGATAACTGATTTTTCTGATGATAGGGGATAAGCAAGCAGCACTTTAGAAGAGCAGTTGTTTGGTGGAAAAATTTAAATTGTTTGGCAAAGATGTTTTGACTTTCTTTATTAAGCTAGTTTCCTTGAGAATAAATTCGGATTAAGGTTAAAAGGAAAGCAAAAACAAATTTTGGCTTTATGTTTTTGTGGAAAATGTTAGGAGGAATGCTGGTTGTTGTTGATGATTTTTGAGCTTGCGAAAAAATAACAGGAAGCGCAGCCCAAAAGGCGAGAAGGCTGCTATTTCTGAACTTTAGATTGGGCAGGAAATATTAAATATCCTAAGTTAGTTTGGAAAAGATCAAAAAGTTTGCTTAGTAAATCGCCCAAAGATAAATTGGTACTTGCAATATGATTATCAAAACATTATAATTGTAATATATGCAGAGAATCGTATTACAAATACCAATAAATCAACAGCTTAAAAACGAAGCAGAACAAGTAGCTCATGCTCAGGGTTTTTCTTCCTTACAAGAAGTAATTAGAGTTTTCCTATCAAAGTTTGCTGCAAATAAAGTTGATGTCACTATTCAGGAATCTGTCATGCTTTCTGAAAAATCCGAAAAACGCTATTTAAGAGAATCGCAAGACTTTGAACAAGGTAAGAATATTCATCCTGCAAAAGATGTAGACGAACTTATATCTCAATTGAATGCTAATAAAGTACCATAAAGAATTCTCCAAAAATTATAAGAAAAGAATAGCTTCAAATCCCAAATTAGTTACTCAATTTCAAATTAGACTCAAACAGTTCCTTGAAAATCCAAATAATCCTGGACTTAGAGTTCACAAACTAACTGGAAAGCGTAGCAGTTATCGAGCTTTTTCAGTTACTGGAGACATAAGAGTAGTCTATAAAATTGTGGACAATGAATTATGGCTCTACGACATTGGCACCCACAACCAGGTCTACTAGCTAACATACAGCACAAAATGCTGCGGGACTGTTACTACATTAGAACCTATATTATAGGGTAGTTTGAGGCTAAAACAAAGCTGGCGATTGTTTATAATTTCCGAACTGTTGATTGGGTTCAGCTAGTGCCTCATCCTGAATTAGTGTATCAGAAGGTTGATAACTTTCTTCAATTAAATTAAGCCCGCTCTGGTAGACTATGTGAGGAACTGGTTTGAGGCTAAAAAGTGGTGCTGCGTTTGATAGATAATGTTAGAACTTTTTATGGGTATATTTAGACAAAATTAAACATCAAGATCTCTTTTAGTGTAGAACAGATAAGTTGTCGCAACTAACACCACGGCAATGATAGCGGACAAAACCAAATAAAATGGATCAAGTTTTCCGCTGGTTAGCACGCTTTTAGCGTCAAAATATTTAAATGGTGTTAAATACTTCAGGTTTTCGAGTTTACTGTAGAAATCGATAAAAATCGAGAGAAGAAAAGTAAAAAGTAAAATTGCCGAGGCAATTGAGGCCGATCCCTTTGGCTTTATGCTAATTCCTGCAATTGCAGCCCCTAAAGATAAAAAGATAAGTTGTAGGAAAAACATCCCAGCCATAAGCAAAATAATGTCATGCGTAGCGCTGGCACCTTTATTGTAAATAGCCACTAAGCAAACGGAGGAAACAAGCGTAACCAAATTGAGCACCAAAATATTACAGAAAGCCGCTAAAAGTTTTGCTGTGAGAACTTTTGCTCTAGGTATAGGTTTAACAAATAAAAACTCAGAAGTTCTATCTCTTTCTTCCTTTGAAATTATACCGGCACCTAAAAGTGAAGAGTGGATTGTAGCGACAAGAATAATGTAAAAGAAAAGGATGGCATAAAAACCCTTGGCGGAAGAGAGATCTATTCCAACATTTAAACCAAGTATTGCCTGAACAGATTTTGGTAGTTGGTCGAGAATTTGATTAATAGATTGGCCGGAAGACTGATAACCAGCAAATTTTAACATACCGGAATAAATTAAAAGAACCACTCCAACCGACCACGCAAGGAGTGGATATCTATTCACTTTTAACTCTCTAATAAATACGTTCATTTTTTACTTAATCCGCTGCAGAGATATCCTTTTTGTTAAAAAGATAATAAACCGCTACTGTTACAATTACGATAAATATAGCTTCAATCAGTAAAAATTTAAATTCAATTGTCCCGTTTTTGATAATGTAAGCTGGATCATAAAACTTAAACGGTGTCAAATAGCGGACTTTGTTCCCAAAAATAGAATCGAGCATGCCGATAATAAAAAAGGCAAAGACGAGTGGCAGTGAAACTGTAACGACTGATTTTATCTTGGGTAGAACGGCGGAAAGAAATAAACCAATTGTAAAAAACATTAATTGGACCAAAATCAAAGTAAGCGAAATTAGAATAAATATATTCATTTCAAAGTCGCCATGAGAAACTGTATTAGCAGTAAAAACAGCAGCGGCAAGGTAAACAATATTTGTAACAATAAGTAAGGTTAGAGCAGCCGCGATTTTTCTGGTGATCAGCTGTGTTCTGGTAATTGGTTTAGTCAGTAAAAAATCAAAAGTTTTCCCCGCAGCTTCTTTGGAAATAATTCCTACCCCAAGATTAGCTGCTTGGATCGATCCGGTAAGCAAAATATAAGTAAAAATGAATAAATAAAAACCATTCAAGGTAAAGAAGATATCAATTTGGACGTTCAAAGCATCTCTGACTGCAACTGGGTAAGATTCGAAAATCTTTCTGACTGTCTCAACATCTTTTGAAAAAACAGGAAAAAGAGATAGGAAGAAAAGAACAATGAAACAAAGCGACAAAACCCAGACAATGGTTGATCTTCGATACTGTTTTAGTTCATGCCAAAAGATGTTCACGCCAATCCTATTGATAATAATGCAAGAAGATTTCTTCTAAATTTGGATCCTCGATCAAAATATTGTTTAAATCAAGATTAGCAATTTTTTGGGTAATGTCGTTAATTTGTCCGCGATAAAGGAAATTAACACTGCGATCGGAAATCGAAAGATCCTTGATTCCTTTGATATTTGCGAAGAATTTTTTATCAACCTTTGTAGCAGTATCTAACTTGAATCGTTTGTAGTTATTTTCCAAAAGCTCACTTATCTTTTGAACTCTGATAATTTTGCCCTCTTTAATAATTGCTACCCGATCGCAAAGACGCTGGACTTCACTCAAAATGTGTGATGAGAAAAGAACACTGGCACCCTTTTCATTTTCTTCTTTTAAGAGACTAAAGAATTTTTGCTGGATTAGAGGATCTAGCCCACCAGTTGGTTCATCGAGAATAATAAGTTTTGGTTTGTGAAGCAAGCCTTGAACGATCCCGACCTTTTTTTTATTTCCGTAGGATAGATCGTCAATTTTTTTCCTCAGCTCTAGATCCAAAAGATCAGCGAGCTCTCCAATCCTTTTATTAATTACCTGAGGATTCTTTTTATAAAAGCTAGCTGAGTAGTTCAACAGGTCTATCACCTTCATGTCATCGTAGTAAAAAACTTCAGATGGCAAATACCCAATTTCTTGCCTTATCTCTGGGCCAGCCTCAATAATGTCTTTTCCGAAAATTGTGGCACTACCGCTAGTTGGATAAATCAAGCCTAAAAGGGTCCTAATTGTGGTGGATTTTCCTGCACCGTTTGGGCCAATAAAGCCAAAAATCTCGCCTTCCTCAATACTCATAGTTACATCGATAATTCCCCGAGCATTTCCGTAATATTTGGTAAGTTTTTTAGTTTCAATTACGTTCATTATTAGTACCTTTTTATCTCAAACATTACTAATCAAAGTTTTTGGTTTAAATTATCTTATATCTATTAAGTAATTTTTTCAAGAAAATAGCAGATTAGAAAAAGATTAATCCTTTCAATAAATTATACGTATTTTAAACTTACAGTAATTTATTGATTTAAAAAGGTTTGATCGCCCCATCAGGAGTATTAAATTTTGAGGCTAAAAAGTGGAGCTGCGGGACTGTTACTACATTAGAACCTATGTTATAGGATAAATTAGCTTCAAGTCAAAGCTGGGAGTCGTCGATTATTTCCGAACCGCAAATTGGGTTGCGATTATTCCTTATCCTGAGTTAGTTTATCAGCAAACAAGGGAGTTTCTTCAAAGCTATGCTTTCCCCAATTAAAAAATGATAAAATTTGCAAGTATGACTGAAACAAAAGGGTATCAAGAAAGCCACGAGCAAGAATCAAAAATATATACTGGCAGATTAGTGGCAGTTGGAATGACTACAAAACCATTTATCGGTTACAGACTTAGCTCAAGTTCTTATCCACACAGACAAATTGTTATTCAAGGAAATGAAGCGTTTGTTGTTTCAAAATCTGGATTTGAGTTTGAGGAGGAAAATTCAAAAAATCCTTATTTACTTTATAAATGTCTTATGGTCGTCGGTCCTTTTGTAATCGCGGCTAATGGTTCGCATATTGAGTCCATTGCAAATGAGTTGTCAAGTAATCAACATCCATGTTCAGCAATTGAGAAAGTCCTGAAAGAATTAGGTCCTGAACAAGATGAATTTTTAACACCCAGAATTGTTGCCATATTATCTGGGAGAAGCGGTTACCTAGGTATTGTTACAAAAGCAAAACTGGAATATGAACGTGTTCAGCTTTCACCATATTCTTGTCAATCAACGTCCACAAATTTCTTTGACTACTTATCAGAACATTCATATGATTTTTTAGGTGATAACTCGGAAGAATGTTCAAGATTTTTATTAGAAGGTAAGTTCTTCAAAACAATGAGCTATCCCATCTCATCGGTGGTATTTATGGGTGCACGAATGGCTACTGCCAATGTGTCATAACTGGGGCTAGTTGACTATGTTGGAACTTATTATGAACGTAACTATGTTAAAATCTAAAGACTAATATGGAGCAAAAAAAATTCTCAATTACACACAAAGACGAAGAGATGTTAGAGCTTGTGAGCAAAACTGACCATAAAACGTTAGCCATCTGGGCATTTGATTGTGCCGAGCGTGTCATGCCCTACTTTGAGGAAAAATATCCGCAGGATCATCGTCCTCGACAAGCTATCGAAACACTTAAGACATGGATCGATACAGGGGTATTTAAGATGGCAGTTATTCGCAAGGCTGCACTTGATGCTCATGCTGCTGCCCGTGAAGTAGGAGAAGATAGTCCCGCCCGCTCTGCTGCCCGTGCCGCAGGTCAAGCGGTGGCAACTGCACATGTTCCCCGACATTCTTATGGTCCTGCATTTTATGCCCAACAGGCTATCTATAGAGCCACCAACCCCTCTGATGCCGATGCTGCCGTAGCCAAAGAACGAGATTGGCAATACCAACACTTACTTGAATTGAGAAGAATAAAGGGAATTCGAAGCAAGAATTGAGGCTAAATCAAAGCTGCGGGACTGTTACTACATTAGAACCTATGTTATAGGATAGTTTGAGGCTAAAACAAAGCTGGGGGCAGTTGACTATGTTGGAACTTATTTTAGGGAAAGAGGGTATGCTTTTGTAAATTAGCTTGCTAGATGGGATAGTTTTTAGAACTAATTTTAATTTTATGATAAGATCGAAGTAATGGATGAAACTGTAAAGGTAGACCAAGAAGTTCAAACTGCCCAAAGTCAAAATATAGAAAAACCGCCAAGCATCAAAGCTTTGCAGTGGATTTATTTTTTGGCGGCAATTATTCCTACAGTATTTGTTTTATATTTTGTTATCAGTGACATAATTTACTACTCAGGAAATAATTTTGCACCATCAATTCTCCAAGGTCGAATTTCCTCTGATGCTTTCTGGTTAGCTTTCTCTCTACCTGTTCCACTAATCTACTTTTATATTTTTATAAGACTTTACTTTTATTCAAAAAACAGTTTAAAAAATGCATTGAAGATTAATCTTTTTGTTATCGCAATTATATTGCTCGCCAATATAGCCTCCACTATCTTCGTATTCTACAGCGCTGCAACAACTTCTTCGGTTGATGAAGGAGGTCTAGTTATAGGAGGGCTTTTTCTCCTTTTAATATTACTTTATGGAGTCTCTATCCTCTTCCTAATACTTGGTATATTTGGTCATTTTATATTGAGGAATAACTTGAAACGGCTTTGATATAGTAGCAAAACACGCTGAATCTGGGGATTGGCTGCCCTGATCTTACGCAGTTCGAACCTTTTGAGAGAGGTTGTTGAGGAAAATAGGAATTGGTTCGTGGAGAATTCTTTTGCTTATAATTTTGTGTAAATGGGATGGTTGGGGAATATCTATCTTTGTTAAATCTAGTTCGGGGCTAATTGAAGACATGGAACTTGAAGGATGTTAAAACCATGATGTATGAATACGAATAACAAGCCTCTAAAACTAGGGGAAATATACTTGTAAGAACTTTTTGTTGCTACTTCACTTGAAATTTTAAGCTATTTATCATTGTGTTAAATTCCTTTTCATTTTCATTTGAAACGGTAGGCGGAGTATGATTATTTAAAGTAATGAAATAAGTTTTAGTTCTAAATATTGCTTGCGTGGTTCTTCCACCTATATCTACCTTTATTCCATCCACACCATCTACATTAATAGATTCCTTATTAAATGCTTTTTTCTCTTCAGCTCCAATCATTGAGAGAGATGTGTTAAAAAAATCTTCTAAGGTGTATCCTGTCTGTGCTGGTACCATATCTATTAAAAAACCTTTCTCAGAATCTCCCCCAATCACCACATCACCGTCTTCTTGTCCATTTGCAACAGCAAAGTGGGATGTAATCGGTTTAGAATAATTCGGAGGATAACTAACTTGAAAACCAACTTTAGTATTTTTGTAAACTAACCAGTCTTTTGGAACAACTAAGTTAACACCATCATTGTTTGAAACTACTGCTGAAGGTGTTGGCGTAGGAGTTAAAGATGGTTTTAATATTTGTTTGGGTAATGATGGGTTTTGAGTATGAGTATTAGATTTTATTAATAAATATGTTCCAGTGATCACCCCCAAAATCAACAATACTCCAACGATGATAAATATTATTGCAAATCCTTTTTCTTTCACAATTCCAGTCTAGCAAAATGGAAAATGCAAAGCAAGAATTGAGGCTAAATCAAAGCTGCGGGACTGTTACTACATTAGAACCTATGTTATAGGATAGTTTGAGGCTAAAATTAAGCTGTAGCAAGCTCCAATCCAATTTTTTCTGCTTTTGCTTTTGTTGGTTCAACAGTTTCAAGACAAGAATAAGGATCGCGTCTTAAACCAGTTAGATACTCGACAACCGTATCAACAACTGCAACTTCAGGTTCCCAGACTCCATATCGATTAACACTAGTCCGGCCAACGTCAGCTCCCGTGTAAAAGAGACAAGTTTTGCCGAAAAAATCTGCTATCCGCTGTCTACCTTTTGGAGAATAGATGCCATCATAATGATTGGGATCTTTATAGAGATTAATAGCATTAATTATAGAAACTGAATCATGAAGTTCGTCCTGAGTGGCTGCAAAGCCTCGCATGACATCAATTAGAGGTAATGTTTCGTGTTTCCAGAAATCGTCAGGATCATGAAATAGAAATACTTCTGTTGTGCGAGGATTTATCTCATCGCCACATTGAATAACCACATTCTTTCTTTTAGCAAGTTCATTAACAAAATTATTGGTTCTCTCTTGATAATTCCTAGCCCATTCTTTAACTTCTTCAACGTCCTCGCGAGTTGGTTTTACCTTTGGGTTAATTGGTACAGTATCAAGCCATTTAAATTTTTCGTACTCTCTTAACCTTCCCCGTCTTGCTAAGTAATACTTCGTGGCTCTAATTCTTTGGGCGAGTAAGTATTCGCCAACCTCATTTGAAATTCCGCCCCGACTGTCAAACATTTTTTTGACGCTACCTTCTTTTACCCCAACACGTTTCAATCGATCAATCGCTTTCTCAAGCTCTTCAAGAGAAATACCTTTTATAAATCGCTTGTTGGTGACTGAACGAATAAATTCTCTACCATAAACAATAGTTCCAGCTGAAAGCAAGCCTAAATTTACTTGCGTTTGTTTTGGGACTCCAATTAGCTCTGCAAGTCCAATACTTCCAAACGTGAGGCCAAATATATTAACACTTCTTAAAACATGGCTTTTGAGGAGACGCCTATGTTCATTATCCCAGTTAATTACTTCTAAGGGATCTGGTTGTTGCTTTCTTTCTTTGGCCATTTTTTTATTTGATTAAAAAAAATAAACTGCCACGCGGACAGTTGTAAGAAATATAATCTGACGATCTTTAAAAGTCAAGAGTGACCTAAAGTTCTAATTCTAAGTGAGATTGAACAATTTGATATAGTTTTTGAGGCTAAAAATCGGTGCTGCGGGACTGTTACTACATTAGAACCTATGTTATAGGGTAGGTTGAGGCTAAAAAGCGGTGCTGGCTAAATGGGACGATTTTCGAACTACACTATTTTTTCAGGAAGAAAAAAACCTGAGTTACTGTTCCAAGATTAGGACTGCCAACATGACTACCGCCAGAACTGAATGGCAAAACAACAGGAGATGACGCTTCTTGATAACCTGCAGACAATGCATCAAGCATAAAATCCCTAATAAAAGTTTCTCGTTCTTTCCAATTAACAAACTCTAATTTGTAACAACTTAAGTCGGTTCCTTTTTCCAGTGTCCGAGTACCAAAAAGATTTTCACTATATCTTTCCTCGAAACTTTGTTTTTCACCTTCTTTTTGTTCCATATCAATGAGATTATACACAAAAAGAATAATAAAGTCTAAAAAAATATTTTGAGGCTAAAACAAAGCTGCGGGACTAGGATTCGAACCTAGATAAACAGCTCCAAGGGCTGTTGTCCTGCCGTTAGACGATCCCGCAATGATCCTAGCAAAGCTAATTCTACCAAAAATAACTTTTAATTTGAAGCTTTCCTGCCAACTGTCTCTTCAACAGTTTTCAACCACTCATTATTTCCTCTTTTTTCTTCCAACAGCCACCAATTGGCTCCCCAAAGCCCAATGTGATCGATGACATATTTTCTGATTTGTAAATCACTGGCGATTATATCTTTGGGGCCGAAAACGAAAATTTTCCCTTTTTCCTGGCTAAATTGAGTTAAATATGGTTCAGCCTGCATCTCCATAATCCACAAGCTATTCCCATTTTTCGAAACTTCACTGGCAACTTTCCCAAAATCAGGTGAAATTGGCCCCCAGATATAAACTGGCAGATTGATAAAATCAGGCCAATTGATTTTGAAGTTTTTGCCAAAAAGATGAATGGTAACGATATCTGGCGTTCTTGTTTTAGGAAAATAATTGACACCAAAAATATCTTTGTTTGCCAATAATTTTGTCAATTGTTGCCATTTTCGATCAAAAATATAAGGTCCGGGATGAGTCAAAATAATTGGCCTTTTCTGGGGATCAAGACTGCGAACTAACTCAATTTCTTTGGCCAATAAACCCTCATCAATCGTCCAATTATTAACTGGTCCGGAAAAAGGTTCATTTTCCACCTGCCAATAGGTGATGGCTAAAGAAGTTGCCAGTTTGGGAACAAGATCTTTTTCCAACTCCAGAAGTTTTTGACCAGCTTCAGATTGCTGGGAAATTTTCTCCCCAAATTTCATCGTTTTGGTATAAATTTCTGGCAAATAAATCTCAGGATAATAGGGTGCTTTCGCACCAATCACAAGAACTACTTTGACATTTCTTTTTTCTGCTTCATTCAGCTGAAACCATAAATCATCAAGGTGGTAGTTCCCATTTTCGTCAACCATTTGATTCCAGTAAAAAGCGACTCTCACCCAGGAAAAATTGTATTCGTTCAAAAGGCGAGTATAAGAATTTTTCCAATCAAGACCAGTTTGGCCAAAAACTTGAGGCGAAAAATTCAAACCATAAGAAACCCTACTTTTCTCAATCGGTTTTCTCCAAGATCGCTGAAGGTCAACTGCAACAATGACAAGTAACAGAAAAAATAGAACAGCCAGTAAAATTTTTAAGTATCGTTTCATGACATTAAAAAACCCAAGTTCTTTACTTGGGTAGAAGGGAGCGGAAGACCGGATTCGAACCGGCGACCTTCTCCTTGGCAAGGAGACGTTCTACCAACTGAACTACTTCCGCGTGGCAGGACTCGGAGTCGAACCGAGATCTCACGTTTTTCAGACGTGCGCCGTGACCACCTTGGCTATCCTGCCAAAAACAAACAAATTTTACCTTACTCAACAACAATTTTCCAGTTTTTTTTCAAAATCGGAAAGAACTCTTGTCTTTTTAACCCCCTCGATGGTTTTCTGACTTGCCCTTGAGATTAAAACAAAAAACCCTAAAGTCCAAAGCAGAAAACTAGCAAGACCACCAATAAGCCACCCAAATTTTGCCAAAACCAAACCGAAAATGACAGTCAAGCCAAAAACTACAAAAGTAATCCTGAAAAGCCAGAAACGAGCAAGTTTTTTCTTGACAAAAAATCTCTCAAACCAATACATCAGCCCGGTCAAGCTCATCCCCAAAAGGACTGCCAAAATTTGAGTGTCAAATCGAAAGCCTAAAATCAGAAGCAAAAGAAGCCAAACCCAGGTAATACCGACTGCCGAGCAAATCGCACAAATATTAATCTTTAAAATCCCAACTAAAGTTGGTTTGAAAAAAGCCAAAAAGAAGTAAAAGAAAACAATTGAGGACAAAACCGCCGTCAACAAAATATCTGAAGAAATTGCTGTCTTACCTCCAAGCATTGAAAGCGTCTGAAATTTTAAAGTCAAAAAATCTCTCAACGGCCAAAGAAGAAGAGCGACCAAGCCAATCATTACCGCTCCCATCAGAGCCTTAGAAAGTGGTTTATTTTCTTTGGTAAATTTCTCAAAAACCCTAATATCCTTCCCCAAAATGGCTGCTCCTAGAATCAAAAGTAGTGGAGCAACAAAAATTAAGTTGTAAAACAAAAGATAGAGAAGGCCGGTCAAAAAGTCAGTTGATGAGGAAAGTAAGGAAAGAATTCCTAAATAAATTGCACCGGTACAGGGCAGCTCGACAAACGCCACAATCACTCCTGCTATCAGGGCACCAATTAAAGTAGCCTTGCTTAAGAATTGAGAAATTAATGGTTTGACTGACCCGGGGATAGCCAACATTGAACGCCTTTCTGTAAACGCTGCGGAGTAAGCATCGGAGAAACTCAAAAAGGCAAAAACCAAAAGTAAAATTGCTGCCAAAATTTGGATCCAAGCAGCCTCAATTGGAATCACGTCGATAAACTTCATAATTCCCAAACCAGCAAGAAGATAAGCCAGATAAACAGCACCAATATATAAAAGGCCAATCGAAAGCAGACGCAGCCTTGAAACCGCCATCCCCAAAAGATAGGAAATTAAAATAATCAAGACGGCAATTGCGCAAGGGTTAATCGAATCGCCAGCTGCCGCCAGAGCAACGATTGGTAGAGTAAGGGGAGACCCTGAAACCTGACAAACGGTCCGGTTGGCACATTGAATTTGGCCAGTCAAAGGCGATTGAAAATTCCCAGCCTCGGTTGGTGAAATTTTTAAAGCAGCGCCTGATTTTAAAGTTTTTTCAATTGCCTTGGCAAAATTTCCTTCAATCGCCTGACGACCAACCAAAACATCATTACCAATGTAAATCATCGGTACACCAATTGAGCTCAGATCTTGATTATAGGCTTGAGCATAAGCCATGTAGAGGTTGCGGTTTTTCTGGTTTTGGGAAACTTCAAAGCGCAATAATTCAATCTGACTTTGATTATCTTTTTCAATTCGATCGACTAGTGGCTTTACTTCCTTACATTCTTGACAATTATTAAGATAAAAATAGACAACTTGAGCTTTTTCTCCAAGGGCCAAAATGGGAGTCAAAGAAGCAAAAATAATGGCCAGAAAAAACCAAAATGCCCCAATTAAAAAAAATAACCTTTTCAAGATTTAACCTTTAAAACTTATTATTTTAACTTTAACTTACACTCAAAATCACTAGTGGGCACTGAGGGATTTGAACCCCCGACCTTCCGGATGTAAACCGGACGCTCTAAACCACTGAGCTAAGTGCCCTCCCCTGCGTCAAGGGTGCGGACGAGAGGACTCGAACCTCCACAGCCGATTTTACGGCCACAGCCTCCTCAAGGCTGCGTGTCTACCAGTTCCACCACGTCCGCGCGCCTGGCTAACCAATATAATTTTGTGCCCCCTAGTGTACGATGTTCGAACCTATTTTACAACAATTGATCCTAAAGAAAAAGAACTTTTGAAGAGTTTATTTGATGCTTCTTCTGCCAAATTTACCTATACCACTCCGTAGCTTTATAATCCTTTTTGAGAGAGACATGCTTTGTAAAAACCCTCATAACCTGGGTAAGGAGCGGGGAAAGGGACATCGAAATTCGGACCTTTATTTTTATAAGTCTGTTCAAGGTAATCATTCACCGCTTTATTATAAGCTTCAGGTCCTGCAGCCGCTCTTTGAGTTGCTTCTTTGTCACAATAAGCCTTTATCATAAGTGGTTTAATTAAAAACCAATAAAGCAGAAATCCAACAATTATAAATAGTAATAGTGCTAGTAAAGAAAGAATAACTAATTTCGGTTTTTTAGTGGTTACAGTATTAGGGGATTTAGTAGCAGTTTCCTTTTCTTCAGTCATTTTAGTAACTTTATAATAGTCTTCTCCAATTTCAGCTTAGCAGAAAAAAGAGAGATAAATCAATGTATTGAGAAAATCTTGTTGGGATAGGCTAAAAATAGTGCCAGAGGTGGGACTCGAACCCACAATCCCAATGGGAATGCCGTTCTGAACGACACGCGTATACCAATTCCGCCACTCTGGCTTTGGTAAGCTTGCCACATTTTACCAAAAAATCCTAAAAATTCCCAGCCACCGCCGCAGAATCTTGATGTCAAAAATTATCTAACTCTATGGAGAAAATCTTTTATAGAAAAGCTTCTTGCCCAACTCGACCAGAAAAAGATAGGTCACCACAAATATTGCCAAGATCAGAAAAAATTTTGGAGGCAGGATGCTAAATTTAAAGATTTCCCCCAAAGGGGTAAATGTAATAAAAATTGCCAGAGCGACCACTGAAACACAACCAATAATAAGAAATTTTGACGGTTTACTTTTATAAAATGGAGAGCGGGTTGTCCGAATCATAAAAACCACAAAGACTTGGGTGGCAAGTGATTCAATAAACCAGCCTGTTTGAAATAAAGATTCGCTGGCTTTTAAAACAAAAAGCATTACGCCATAGGTTAAAAAGTCATAGAGCGAACTAATTGGTCCAAAAAAAATCATATAATTTCTGATAAAATCAACCTTCCATTTTTTCGGTTTTTCTAATGCTTCGGGGTCAACATTGTCGGTAGGCAAGCTAAGCTGAGAAAAATCATAAAGAATATTATTCAAAAGGATCTGAGCCGGCAACATTGGTAAAAATGGCAGGAAAAAAGAACCGGCGGCGGCGGAAAACATATTACCAAAATTAGAGCTGGTGTCCATTAAAATATATTTCGTCGTATTGGCAAAAATTTTTCTTCCTTCAACAATCCCTTCAGAAACAACCCCCAAGTCTTTTCGCAGCAGAACCACCGTCGCTGCCTCTTTGGCGACATCAACCGCAGTGTTGACAGAAATCCCAACGTCGGCTTGTTGGAGAGCTGGAACATCGTTAACTCCGTCACCCAAAAAACCAACCGTATGTCCCAGTTTTTTTAAGGCGATAATAACTGCAAGTTTCTGTTCAGGAGTAACTCTGGCAAAGATATCATTCTCAAGACAAGCCTTTGCTAGTTGATTATTGTCAAGTTTTGCAAGTTGACTGCCAAGAATAGTTTTTCCCAGGGGAAGTTTGAGCTCTCGACAAATTCGTTCGGTTACTAATTCATTATCTCCGGTCAAAATTTTTAAAGAAACAGCTAACTTCTCCAACTTCTCAACGGCAGCAAAAGTTTCTTTTCTGGGCTTATCCAAAAAGGTGATAAAACCGACAAAAGAAAGCTTTCTCTCATCGTCAATTTGGTATCTTTCTTTTTTCTCAATTTCTCTTTTGGCAAGAGCGATAACTCGAAAACCATCTTTACTTAAGGAAACAAACTGACTTTTAAACTTCTCGGCAAAATGAGTTATCGGTTCATTTTTGCCATCAATCTCCACTGAAGAACAGACAGCAAGAATACTCTCAGGCGCTCCTTTGACAATCAAAAGTCTTTGACCGCCGATATCGGCACCAACTGCCATCCGTTGTCTTTCATAAGTGAAAGGCACTTCATCAACTTTTTCGAAACCCACGGGTAACTCAATTTTTCGATCCTTGGCGTAACTTAAAAGCGCCGCATCAATAGTGTTGGACAAAATTTCATCACCGACAATAGTCGAACTACAAAGTAAAGCTAATTGGAGTAAGAATTTTGAAGTTTCACCTTTGCTATCGATAAAGTCAACAACCTCAATTTTACCTTCAGTTAAGGTCCCGGTTTTGTCAGTACATAAAATATCCATATTACCAAGGTCCTCAATTGCTACAAGTTGTTTGACGATCACTTCTTTTTTCGCTAATTTTTGCGATCCGTGGGCCAATCCAACGGTCACAACCAAAAAAAGCAGTTCTGGAGTCAAACCAATGGCAATCGCCAGAGCAAAAAGTAAAGATTGTAAGGGATCATGCCGCAAGAGCGCATTGACTAAAAAGATTGCCAAGACAAGAACAAAAATAACCTTAACCAAAAAGGCTCCAAAGCCAAAAATTCCCCTTTGAAAACCAGTCAGTGGTTTTGGTTTTTCCACCGCTTTGGAGATTTTGCCAAATTCAGTATCTTTACCTATTGCAGCCACTAAACCGGTGGCTGTACCACTAATCACAGTCGTGCCCATAAATGCAAAATTTTCAAATTGGCCAATCGCGGGATTTTTTAAATCGACTGGTTTATCTGTTTTTAAGACAGAAACAGATTCGCCGGTTAAAACCGATTCGTCAATTTCAAAATTATCAACTTGAATTAGTCTTAAATCAGCCGGGACAATTGATCCTGGAGTCAGCAAAACCTGGTCGCCGATTGTGATATCTTTGACTTCAATATCTTTTTCCAAACCTTGACGAATAACTCTGGCTTTACGGGAAATTTTTTTGGCCAAGCCTTCCGCTATTTTTTCGGAGCGATATTCATTGAAAAAACTTAAAAGAATGCTGACAAACATCATCAAAAAAATTATGATGGCGTTAGTTTTCTCTCCTAAGAAAAAGGAGACAGAAGTCGCAAAGACGAAGATGATTATCAGCGGATTTTTTAACTGACGCAAAAAAATCTTTATCGCATAGATCTTTTGTTTGGGCAGTTCATTCGGTCCATACTTTTTCTTTCTCAACGTGGCTTCTTCATCAGAAAGACCGCCAGGAGAACTTTTTAAAAGATCAAGAAGTTGATGGGTGTTGGCAGAAAGGAGATCGCCAACTTCGAAGATTTCCGGTTTCTTCAAATTTTTAAAATTCATAAAACTTGCTCTACCAATTCCAGTATACAAAAAAAATGCTGATTTAAAAAAGTTAAAGTCAATTTGTCTGGCAACTTGACTTTTCCTTTAAGAAAAACCTTATACTTAAATAAGGCAATGAAGAGTTTCGGTCTGCCCATTTTTTGGTGTTTTACCACCACGATCACGATTTTTGCCTGCTTTTTTTGCTACTGGAACTTATCTCTGGGCAAAAATAATGCTTTAGCCCTCCAATCCTCATCAAATCTTTTGGTTGATTCCACTGTTAATTTAGTTGAAAATTTGCCCCAAAAACTGGGAAAGCTTTCTCAAGAGATTACCGCCCAAGATGCCCGGCCGGCAATTGTTGAACAGTTTTTAAAGAAAAGAAACTCGCCGCTGGCGCCTTACGCCAACTACATGGTCAAGGTGGCCGATCAGTATCAGATTGATTTCCGACTTCTGGCCGCCATTGCCGTCAAAGAATCGGGAGGAGGAAAAGCCATACCTAAAGATTCCTATAATGCTTGGGGCTGGGGGATTTACGGCGATCAGGTACTAGGCTTTAACACTTGGCAGGATGGAATTAAGAAAGTTGCCGAAGGGTTAAAAAATGAGTACATCGATAAAGGCTATCGGACGCCGCAAGAGTTGATGCAAAAATACGTCCCAGCTTCTTTAGAAAAGGGTGGACCTTGGGCACAAGATGTCCAAGAATATTTGAGAGAAATGGAGTAACAAAAAGGGGTATTGACAAAACCTATAGGCGGTACTATAATGCCGCTTAGATCCTGAAGTATGTCCCTAAGCCTACTTCGGGATTTTTATTTGGTCACAAATAAAAATATATCTTCGCAAGTCGATATAATGCTTCGCATTAACAGGAAGGAAAATTTTAAAAAATGGCTGCTTTTCTGAAAGAAAATATCAGATTGCGTCAGCAATGCTGATATATTTTAAATAAAGTAAATTTTGATACAATAACCCCGTGATCAATCCAAGATTACTGCTAGCAATTCTCACCGGCAAACTAACCGCTCTGGCTATCAAATTGAGCAAAAAAAGCGGGGGGACGGCTTTGCCTGGTCTTCTGACCCTAAAAATTGAACCAGATTTTTTAGCCAAACTAGCCAATTCATTCCCTTCAATTGTTATCTCTGGTACCAACGGCAAAACTACGACTGCCCGAATTATTTCTTCAATCCTAGAGGAAAAAAAATTAAATATTATCCATAACCGAGCTGGCTCAAATCTTGAACGAGGAATTGTTTCAACTTTGCTCAAACATTCCAGCCTTTTTGGCCACGTCCAAGCCGATTTTGGGCTTTGGGAAACTGATGAGGCGGCTCTGCCCAAAATTTTGGCAAAAGTGAAGCCGAGGGTAATAATTTTAACCAATCTTTTTCGCGACCAACTTGATCGTTACGGTGAAGTCGATACTCTCAGAAAAAATTGGCTGACAGCACTCAAGAAACTTTCAGGCAAAACAACTATTGTTCTTAATGCCGACGATCCAGGGATAGCTCACTTGGGACACAACCTGAACTGCCAAGTAATTTATTTTGGTCTTGAGGACAAAAATGTTTGTCAAGGCGATCTGTCAAGATCAGCTGACACCAAATATTGTGCTTACTGTACCACACCTCTGACATTCGAAATTGTCTTTGCTTCTCATCTTGGCAAATATTTCTGCCCAAAGTGCCAAAAGAGAAGACCAGAAACTCAAGTCTTTGCTCAAAATATCAAACTGCAAGGAGCCGAGGAATCGAAACTGTCACTTTTTTTAAACAACCACCATCTGCCAATTACATTCCAAGCCGGCGGTCTTTACAATATTTACAATTTGCTGGCTGCCGCAGCCGTTGCTTCGGCCTTAAAAATTCCCGACAACCAAATCAAAAATGGAATCGAAAAGTTCACCACTGCCTTTGGCCGGATTGAAAAAATTGAAATTGAAGGTAAAAAAATCTTCCTCTTTTTGGTTAAAAATCCAACTGGTTTTAATGAAGTTATCAGGACTATTTTTGCCGATCCCAAACCCAAAAAAATATTGATTGCGGTCAATGACTTGATTGCCGACGGCCGGGATATTTCCTGGCTTTGGGATGTTGATTTTGAAAAACTGGTCGGCAAAATTTCTTTAGCGGTTATTTCTGGAACTCGAGCAAAAGATATGAATCTCCGGCTCAAATATGCCGGGGTTAAAAGCAAGACTTGGGAAATTGACAATCTCAAAAAGGCAATTCATATGGCTATTAAACAAACTAAAAAGGGAGAATCTATCTATTTTCTGCCCACCTATACGGCGATGCTTGAAACTAAAAAAATTCTGGCTCAAATGGGACACACTGAAAGCTTCTGGGAGAATTAGAAAATAACGAATAACGAATGAAATTAAATATTTGTCATTTGTACGGCGACCGGATGAATACTTATGGTGATGATGGTAACATCACAACCATCATCAAACGTTGTCAATGGCGGGGAATTGAGGCCGATGTTACCCTAGTTTCGGTTGGCGATAAATTAAGTCCGAAAAAATTTGATTTTTATTTTTTCGGCGGTGGGCAGGACCAACAGCAAATTACCGTTTCGGCGGATTTACAAAAAGGCAATGGAGAAAAACTTAAAGAAGCAGTTGGCGAGGGGGCGGTAGTTTTGGCAATTTGTGGCGGTTATCAACTTTTAGGTCGTTACTACATACCTCATGATGGACCAAAACTATTGGGTATTGACCTACTGGATATCTACACGATTGCTGGTGACAGGCGGATGATCGGCAACATAGTCGTCAAATTAACTAATCACTTAGCACTTAGCACTAAGCACTCCGCCAGGTTGGTCGGTTTTGAAAATCACAGTGGTCAAACTTTTCTGGGCGCCAAGACCCAACCCTTAGGAACCGTCGAAATAGGATTTGGTAATAATGGTCAAGACAAAACCGAGGGAGCTTTTTTAAAAAATGTTTTTGGCTGTTATCTTCACGGCTCACTTTTGCCAAAAAATCCTCACTTTGCTGATTTTTTAATAACCAAGGCGCTGGAAAGCAATTACGGAAAAATCGAACTTAAACCACTTAATGATCAAATTGAATGGGATGCACATCTTTCAGCCTTAACCCGAGCTCGACAGATAAAGTAAATTCTGTTAAAATTAGGCACGCGCGGATGTGGTGGAATGGTAGACCTGCCCGCCAATGCCAGAGTGGCGAAACTGGTAGACGCGCACGGTTTAGGACCGTGTGTCCGAAAGGATTTGTGGGTTCGAATCCCACCTCTGGCACAGGCTTTGGCAGGCGGGTGTGCACGGTTTAGGACCGTGTGGGGTAAAACTCATGGGGGTTCGAGTCCCTCCATCCGCACTAATGGCTAAGGAACACGGGGAACAAGCTCATCGAGTTACCCCTCAGGTGACTAAGGCAAAACTTGAGGGTTTTTTTGATGGCAAGAAAGAAGAAATTGAGGTCGAAATTAGTAAAGTTGAAAAGTGGTCAACTAGTGTTCGGCTTGGTCCAGGGATGATTAGAAGAAAGGATCAAGAAATCGAAAACTTAAACCGCTTAAAAGAGGAACTAGAACACATTCGCCTTTATGTTTTGAGTATTTTAGAAGATCTCCATCCGGAGTTGAAAGATGAAAATTAGATTTTTAGGGACGTCGGCGGGCTGGCCGCTGCCAAGATTGGGTTGTAATTGCGAAATTTGCACATCAAGCGATCCGAAAGATAGGAGAACCAGAACCCAACTTTTGGTTAACGACACAATCCTTCTTGACGCCGGTCCTGAAACTTACTCTCATTTAATCACTAACAGACCATCCGTAATTACGCACCTATTGATATCTCATTCGCACATTGACCATATTGCTGGTCTTAACGACTTGGGGAAAATTTACAACCGTCAGGAAAAAATTAACTTAATAGTTACTCAAGAGGTTTTAAACGGCGTCCGTAGACTTATGGATTTCTTTTTATTCCAATTCAAAATAAAAATCGTCAAGGCCTTTGAACCATTTGAAATTGACAAAAATACAAAGGCTGAATATTTTTCTGTTGAACACACCAGGCAGCCCTGCTTCGGAATAAAAATTAAATCTGGAAAAATTATGGCTTATGTTCCAGATTTTGCAAAAATTCCAAAGTTTTCCGAGGGAGTTATTAAAGATAGCCACTTATTCGTCATGGATGGTTCAAGACTTTTGGAGCAATCAAGAGGCCACCAATCAATCGAGGCAGGAATAAAACTGGCAAAGGAATTAAAATCGAACCAAGTCTATTTTGTCCACCTGGGTCACAAAAGTGGCAAACACCAAGAACTTGAAGAATTTGTCCAAGAAAAAGGCGGCAAAAATTTCCACATCGCCCACGACGGTTTGGAAATAGAAGCTTGACCAACCGGTCAAAAAAAAATAGAATTTAGAGAATGCGCAAAAAAATTATCATCGTTGCGATTATCATCACTCTTATTGCTTTAGTCGTCTTTTTCTTCAGCCAGCGGGGCAAAGAAACCATCGCCACTCAAAAAATCAGCCGTCAAGACATCGAGGAAAAAGTTTTCGCCACAGGTGAACTCTCTTCTGAAAATAGAGCTGATCTAACCTTTAAAGTTTCGGGCAAAATCGAGAAAATTAATTTGAAAGCAGGTGATCAAGTCAAAAAAGGCCAAATTATCACCTCTCTGAATAAAACTGACTTACAATCAGCCATCAGTCAGAAAGAAAACGTCTACCGGGCGGCCCAATCAGATGTCCAAAAAGTTTTAGACGATATCCACCTCTCCCAATACGGCAACGGCGGTTTTGGCAACATTGGAACGAAAAACGAAACTGAAACCCAAAAAAATCTCAGAGAAGCAGCAGAGTCCGCCAGAGACACTGCTTACGCCCAGCTCCAAGATGCTAAAAATGATTTAAAAGAAGCTGACTTATCTTCTCCGGTTAACGGAACTGTCACCTCAGTTAGCAAAAGGGAAGGGGAAAATATTATTGCCTACACCACAGCTATCGCCACTGTTGCTGATCTTAAAAAACCGATTTTTGAAACAGAGCTTGATGAAAATGACATTGGTAAAACAAAAATTGGCCAAAAAGCAAAAATAACCATTGATGCCTACCCAGATAAAGAATTTGAAGGAGAGATTTGGCAAATTGAGGCCCAAATCACCAAAACTTCAGTTGGTACTAATGTTATAAAGGTAAAAATTAAACTTAATTCCTTTGATTCACCTCTAATAATCGGCCTTGGAGGCGACTCGGAAATTAAAACTAACGAAGTTAAAAACGTTTTGGCCGTGCCTCAATCTGCAGTTTTTGAAGAAAACACCAAAAAATTCGTCTATGTGGTTGAAAGCGGTAAAGCAAAAAAAATAGAAGTTGAAACCGGTCTTGAATCACAAGACCAAATTGAAATAAAATCCGGCATTTCCGAGGGCCAAATAGTCATTACCGAAAAAACCGACAAAATTAAAGAAGGTCAAAAAATTAAAATTCCCGCCAATGGCAAATGATGCAATCATCCAAACGAAAAATCTTTCAAAAACCTACCAATTAGAAGGTGTTTCTGTCGAAGCAGTAAAGAATGTCAGCTTAACTATCCACAGAGGAGAATTTTTAGCAATTGTTGGTCAGTCTGGTTGCGGTAAATCAACCTTAATGCATCTTCTGGGGCTTTTGGATAAACCAACTTCAGGACAAATTTTTATCGATGGGAAAGAGGTTAAAGATTTTTCAGAAGACGAACTTGCTAACCTTCGAAACGAAAAAATAGGGTTTGTTTTTCAAAGTTTCAATCTCTTAGACAGAACCTCATCACTGGACAACGTAATGCTTCCTTTACAATACAATCATAATGTTAAAGCCTCCGAAAGGAAAAGCAAAGCTGAAAAAATCCTTGCCGATGTTGGACTTTCTGACAGAAGCAAAAATTTTCCTTCACAACTCTCCGGCGGCCAACAACAAAGGGTGGCAATAGCAAGAGCTTTAGTTTGTAACCCTCCGATTATTTTTGCCGACGAGCCGACGGGAAATCTTGATTCAAAATCCGGAATTCAAATAATGGAACTTTTGGCGGCCTTAAACAAACAAGGTAAAACTATTATTATTGTCACCCATGATTTAAACTTGGCTCAAAAAACCAAAAAAATAGTCTCAATGAAAGATGGAGAAATAATAGAAGATTCCAAAAAAGGCAAAAAATGAACTTTAGGGAAAGCTCAAGAATTGCTCTTAAGGCCTTAAGACGAAACAAAGTAAGGTCCGCTCTGACTATGCTTGGGATAATTATCGGAGTATATTCCGTTGTCATTTTAATGTCCTTAGGTTCCGGTCTTCAAGAGTCCATAAATGAACAGTTTGAAAAACTGGGGACAAACACCCTTTACGTCATGCCTGGAAACTTAGATGAAGGATTAATGGGAGCCCAGGGTTCGCAGACCAACAAACTCAAGTTTTCGGACGCAGAAGACATCAGGCAAAATGTCAAAAATGCCGTTGCCGTATCATCCGGAATAGAAAGCTCAGTAAGTGTTGCCTACAAAAATGAAAAGAAAAAAGTTGTTATGTTTTTGGGAGTCGAACCGGAATTTTCCCAAATAGGGGACTACAAAGTTGAAAAAGGAAGAACTTTTACAAATTCGGAAAATAACGCTGCCAAAAGGGTAGCAATTATCGGTAAAACTTTAGTTGAAAAACTTTTTAAAAACACTGACCCTTTGGGAAAAGAAATTTTGGTTAAAGATAAAACTTACAAAGTTATCGGGATTTTAGAAAGCCAAGGCTCAACTTTAGGACAGGATGGAGATAATCTAGTCATCCTGCCGTTAGAATCAGCAAGAATACAGTTAAACTTTGACCGGCCAACATGGATTATAATAAAAGCAGACTCAGCAGAAAATATCCCCAAAGTAAAATCGGAAATTGACAACCTTCTTGAAAAACGTATTTCGCAAGACGATTTTTCGACTCTAACCCAGGAAGAAACCCAATCAATTACCAATACTATTTTGGGGATAGTAACAACAGTTTTGGCAGGAATTGCCGGAATTTCACTCCTTGTTGGAGGAATCGGCATTTCAAACATTATGCTTGTATCAGTAACTGAAAGAACAAGAGAAATAGGACTTCGGAAAGCAGTCGGCGCAAAACCAAGGGACATTTTAGTCCAATTTTTAATTGAAGCAATTGTTTTATCAGTCGTTGGAGGACTAATTGCCCTCATTTTGGCTGGTCTTTCGACAATCGGCTTAAACTTTTTAATGAAAGCAACAATCACACCACTGTCAGTAATTTTAGCTTTCGGATTTTCCGCCTTTGTCGGAATAATTTTTGGGGTTGCCCCTGCCATCCGCGCTGCCCGCCTCAATCCGATTGAGGCCTTAAGATACGAATAATTCACAGTCGAAACTTTGACTGCAAATGATATAATCTCCCCAAATGCTTAAGGATCAAGAACCTCAGATCAATGAAGAGCAAGGCTGGGAAGATGAAACTCCTCAGGAGGAAGAAATTATTGATTGGAAAGATCCCAAAACGAGGCAAACAGGAGGCGTGCTTCTTACCCTCTTTTGCATAACGGGAACAATAGGTGGTGTGATTGGTTTTATAGCAGGTGCCGAATGTGGATTTAGAGAGGCCCGCAGGGAAGCCGTCATAATGCTAGGCGAAGAGAGTTTCAAAGTTGAACCTGCCAAGAGGATAGAAGTTGTAAACCCAGTCGAAGAAGCAACATTAACGGAGTGGCAAGAAACAAAAAGATATTATCAAGAGACTTTTAACGAAGCTGCCAATTTCAATGATTCAACAGATATCATCAAGCCTTTACGACAATTGGCAATAAACCATACTTTATATGGAGCTGAACTTTATAATAAAGTCTTCGTCAGTCCAACTTTTGAGACTGATTATCGATCCGATAAACTAACATTAGATGGTGTGAACTTCGATCTTTCCAAACCAAAAGATTTTCACCTAGCTTCGGCAATCGTAGATGCTTTGGTATCCGAAGCCCATTGGGCAAAAATAGCCGATCAAAGCAATGATCAGCAGCTTCGGCAAAGAGCGGTTGAAGGCATCAAAGAAGCCGAGGCGAATCTAGAAGACCTTTATTATATTGCTGCAAATATTGAAAACATTTATTTCACCCCAGAATCCTTTCTCTATTTTCCCAAAGATTCATTCGTGGCAATGGCAAAGATCACTCGAACGCTAGAACAACATGGATATCCTCAACCAAAAACAATCATGGCTGTTGGAATCAGAGAAAACGTTGCCGGTGAATATTTTGAACACGATCTACCAAACTCACCGTTCACCGTAATTCTTAGAAGCAGTATATGGGATGGCGGAGTCGTCCACGAATGGGGCCATTTTATATCGGATGTCTCGAATTATGAAGAAGGTGATAGAGATAAAGGAGAAAGAGCAAGTCTTATAAATTATCAGAAAGCTGTTGATTCCGTAAGGTTCTTAAATGAAAACCAAAGTACTGATTTGGTCAATCAATATGTCGACGACAATGCAAAACGAAATATAAAGGAAGACTATGCAGAAACATTCATGTGGTACTTTTGGTCTGGAGATGATTTTAGAGCGAAACTAGAAGAGTTGAAAGATAAAGACCCAGTTGCCTTTCAAATTCTTCAAGCAAAATATGATTTTTTCAAGAATGTGGTGTTTGAGGAAGAAGAATTTCATAACAAGGGAATAAGCTTAAATCAGCAGAGTGAGCAAAAAAAACCTGAGGCTCAAACCCAGGAAAATTTACAACTCGGAGATCTGGTGAAAATCGTTGACAAGGATACAACAAGCCCTGGAATTTTGTTAAGACCAGTATTGATTACCCAAGAATGGTTTAAGAATGAGGAATGGCCGGCTGTTTTTAATGGGGATACTGTTGAAATTATAGAAGGCCCACAGCCAGTCACAGAATATGTTATTGAAAACGGTCAATATGTCTTTGAAAATGGTCAAGTCGTTGAAGAGGAAGCCAACTGGTGGAAAGTAAGAATTAACCATCAAACTTATGAATCATATTCTTTAGTTGGTGATATCGAAGGTGAAGGCTGGATCTCAGAAAAATGGTTTGAGGAAAAGGTACCAACTCCTTAAAAAGAAATCTCATAGAGTTACACCATCTTTAAATATTGCACGCAACCAATCATGGCAAATGGTTGACGCTTTAAGATTATGAATAGTTAAAATCCTAGCTTGTTTGGAATCTCGAATCTAAAATACAAATCTACTAATGATTGAAACTGTAAAAAGAGGTGCTATAATTAGTCAGGAATTTTAACTAATCTCATGAGTCCTATTGAACGACCACCAGCAAAAATCCCAGAGTTAACCGATCATATTCATGAAATTGATGGTTTTCTTTTTTTGCTCCAACCACACTCAGGTTTAATCAATGCAACTGGATGGCAAGGAAGATTTTTCCAATATCGCCCAGGCGAAGAAAGTTTACTAATAGAAATCATTAAAAAACTTCCACAAGAACCCTCAAGCGATGAATGCCAAACTAAAATCACTGTTCCCAGAGATGATCAGTCAGAATTGACACTCAATGTTTTGCAGAATGGTCTGCAAATTTCGTGTCAAACTGAAGATCTATCAATATTATTTTCGTTCTCTAATTATTCTCAAGAAAGAGAAGCGATCTGCCACATCCTTTCAGAAGCAAAACAACTTTTTACAGGAAATGATCCAGAAAAAAATCATTTTTGCGAACCCTATGGCATTGAGAATGACGACTAATGACAACTATTAATAGACTAAACTTCTAAACACCCATGTCTAGGACGCGATATTTCCCGTAACACTTGCTAGTTTGTGAAAGGATCATACAATGGCTCGTATATGCGAGCTTTTAAAGTGTTTCCCAAGTTACGGGTTAAAACAGCAAGGTTATCTAAGGTTGCCCAAACCAGACTTTGCTGGTTTGACTGGTATTTAACTCATCACAGACGTGCTAGGTTAACCATCAGGCATTTTGGTATCTCACCTGATACTTTTTATCGTTGGAAGAGACGATTTAATCCCTACAGTTTGAAAACTTTGGAGGAGAAAAAACGTGGTCCAAGATTTCATTTTCGGACAGAAACCACACCTCAAGATTTGATCACCAAGGTTAAGGAAATTAGAAAAGGGGATCTTGAAAAGAGTAAGTATGAAATCCAGGCAGAACTGAGAAGTTTCGGTCTTTGTCTGGGAACCACAAAGATCCAAAGAATTATTAACAATGATCCCCAACTTCTCAATACCCAACATAGAAAAAGACTTAAAAAATACAGAAACTTCAAAATTGCCAGAATTAAAGCTGCCAGGGAACTGAGAGAAAAAGACCCAGGATCACTTGTTCAGATTGATACCAAGTATCTCTATATACTTGGAGTACGATTCTATCTTTTTGCCGCTGTTGACTGTAAAAGCCGCTATGGTTTTATCTGGGCTTCCAAGACAGCCTCTTCCCAATCTGCAGCTGACTTCTTACTCAAGGTTAGCAAATATTTCCCTTTTAGCATCACTGCAGTCAACACCGATAATGGGCCTGAGTATCTGTTGAATTTCCACAAGATCTGCCAAGATCTGGGTATTACCCACTACTTTATTTATCCTCACACTCCTAAGATGAATGGTCGAGCAGAACGTTTGATCCAAACAGCTAAATATGAATTCTTTAACTGGCAAGATGCCTGCTACCTGATCTTGAGATGATTAATCAAAAATGTGCTATCTTTAATGATAAATACAACAACCACCGGTTTCATCAAGCTATTGATTATCAATTACCTGCCATGTATCTTAAAACAATGCTGGAGAAGAAAGGAGAAGTGTACAGTTAATATGCGTCCAGCACAACCCATTGAGTTCCTCAACTATCCAAGGTAAAATTGGCAAGCTTATGCCTGATCTTTTTTCCCAAACTCAAGATTATTTTCAAACCCAACCGCTGGCTGACAGAATAAGGCCAAAAGATTTTGTTCAATTTGTTGGTCAAGAAAATTTGGTAGGCAGAGGAAAGATACTCAGAGAAGCAATTGAATCTGACAAATTGTTCTCGATGATTTTTTGGGGACCACCTGGTTCTGGCAAAACCACCTTGGCGCGAATTATTGCTGAAAAAACCGGTGCCAATTTTGTCCAATTTTCGGCTGTCACCTCGGGGATAGCCGATATCAAAAAGGTGGTGGCTGAAGCCAGAGAAAGGCTTAATGCATACAAGCAAAAAACAATTCTTTTTGTTGACGAAATTCACCGATTTAACAAAGCCCAACAAGATGCTTTTTTGCCAAGCGTTGAAGACGGAACAATTATTTTAATTGGTGCGACCACCGAAAATCCTTCTTTTGAAGTCATCGGACCGCTACTTTCTCGCTGTCGAGTCTTTGTCCTGGAAAGACTAAACGAAGAAAATATTTTGACAATTTTAAAAAAAGCGCTTGTTGACAAAAAGAATGGGTTAGGGGAGAGGAAAATAAAAATCAGCCCAAAAATCTTAAGGTTTATTGCTCAATTTGCCAATGGTGATGCCCGAATCGCTCTAAACGCTCTTGAAATATCTGCTAATTTAGCCAAAGACAGAGAGATCTCTCAGAAAATTGCCGAAGAAGCCTTACAGCACAAAACACTTTTATACGACAAACAAGCTGAAGAACATTACAATACTATTTCTGCCTTCATAAAAAGTATGAGAGCTTCAAATGTTGATGCCGCTCTTTATTATTTGGCCCGGATGGTCGAAGCGGGCGAAGATCCATTGTTCATCGCCAGAAGAATGGTCGTCTTTGCCTCAGAAGATATCGGAATGGCCCAACCAACTGCCCTGGTGGTAGCCAATGACGTATTTCGGGCGTGTGAGACCGTCGGCTACCCTGAGTGCCAGGAAAACTTGGCTGCTGGAACTGTCTATCTTGCTTGTGCCACCAAAGATCGTTCAGCTTACAATGCTTATATGGAAGCTTTGTCAGACGTAAAGAAATATGGTAACCTGCCAATTCCCCTGAATTTGCGAAACCCTGTCACCAAACTGATGAAAGATCTAGGCTATGGCCAAGGATACGAAAAATACACCGACCAAAATTTATTACCTGAAAAATTAAAAGGTAGAAAATATTATTACCACAATAAGCCAAAAGATATAAAATCCTAGAATTTTCCACCTCAAAGGCAAGCCTCAAAATTTTACCGTAGAGAGAAAAGTAATTGTTTTTTAACTAAAAATTTGGTATAAAAGGAACCGGAATGAAACCTATGGGGCAAAAACCAAATCCAAGTTCTGGTTCCTTCAAACCCCAGTCGTTTGGGGAAGGAATTCAGTCGATTGTTAAAGATTTTTCTGGCGCCCTAAAAGACGATTTAGCCGAAGGTGTGTTAGACGATGCCGCTTGGCAAGCAAAATTGTCAAAAAAAACACCGCTGGAAAAACTAAGAGAGCGTCATCAAGCCCATCAAGAAACAGGTCAAAGGTGGTCATTGGTTGAAGAGCTGGGAATTGTTGAGGAACAGACTTTAATTGATTTTGCACCCGAAAGACACAAAAGAGAAGCCGAAGAAAAAAAGGTCACCGAAACGGCTCAAATCAACCAGCTCTCTCAAGAAATCAAACACTTAAGTGAACTTGAAGAAGCCAAAATTGAAGGCGCCGTTGAACAGTTGGTAGAAACTCAAATCGAAATTGCCAAAGAGGCAGGCGTTTCAACTCACGCCTCGGTTGACCAACGACCTCAAAAGGTAGGAATTGCCCATCTGGTTCTCGAGAGACTCAAATTAAAATGGCTCCAACAAAAAATCCACGATTCCAAGACTTGGTTGGAGACTGGACAAGCAAAAGTCGAGCGAATAACGGGAATGATGGTTTTTGTCAAAGGTAAGCAAATGCAGGGGATTGAGCAACAGGTCTGGCAACACCAAGGCTAATTGTTCTTGCACTAAGTTTGTTCTTTTAGTAAAATTTATCTCGTAGTAGTTTACACTGAATCCGCCGACTGGCGGAGAGAAGGGCGGGTAGCTCCCACCTTCACTAAAGTTTCGGCGGGGCAAGCAGTTGGTTAGACCTGCCCGCCAGACTTGGACCCGTAGCTCAGTTTGGTTAGAGCGTTACATTGACATTGTAAAGGCCAGAGGTTCGAGTCCTCTCGGGTCCACCACTTTTTTTAAAAATGACAGAAGAAGCCAAACAAGCAATTTTACCCGGCGAAGAATTTGCCCAAATTCCCCACGAACCCCACAAACAACGAATTGTCGTCAGGGGCAAAGATGGTCTTTTGGAAAATGCTTTAGTTTCTGATGTTGATGGGGAACTTCATTTCCACTATGCTGATGGGACAGAAATAGGACAAGAAAGCCAAGAAGATTTAGAAAATCTTGGACGAGTTTATCGACAATTAAAATCGCCAATACCAGAAGATTTGCAAGAAAGTTTAAGGGAGTTTAATATAAGATCAGGAAGAAGAAATGCCAGAAGAAAAAAAGCAAGTTGAAGAAAAAAAATTGCCAGCCGAACGGTATTTTCAGGTTTATCGTGGTCGCTTTGAAATGATTTTAAATAATTTTTTGGGCGGGATTGCCTGGGCAATTGGCGTTTTATTTGGCACCGGTTTGGTGATTGCACTCGTTAGTTTCATTATTTCCAAAATTGATTTGGTTCCAATTATCGGTAATTGGGTTGTCCAAATTGCTGATTTCGTTCAACAGAACCAAACTAAAATCGCAAAATAAGTTGACACCCAAAAACGTTTGGACTATCATTTTCTCTCTAATGTTAGAAATAAGAAACTTTTCAATTAATCGTCTCGTAAGTTGGAAATCGAGGCGATTTTTTTAAAAAATGGAAAATTTAGAAACTTTAAGACATTCAACTAGCCATGTTTTGGCAATGGCAGTTTTGGCGCTTCAACCAAAAGCCAAACTTGCCATTGGACCAGCAATTGCTGATGGTTTTTATTATGATTTCGACTTACCTGAAAAAATCTCTGAAAACGACCTTTCAAAAATCGAAACAATAATGAAAGATTTGATTAAGAAAAAATTACCATTTGAGCGAAAGCTACTTTCGATTGCCGATGCTAAGATTTGGGCAAGACGAAATAATCAATCTTACAAACTGGAATTGATCGAAGAATTGGAAAAAGCGGGAAATAAAGAAGTGTCATTTTATAAGACCGGGGATTTTTTCGATCTTTGTAGTGGACCTCATATCTTTAATACTTCTCAAATCAAATATTTCAAACTTCTTTCAGTCGCTGGCGCTTATTGGCGAGGGTCGGAACAAAATCCAATGCTGACTCGAATTTATGGCACAGTTTGGCCAACCAAAGAAGAGCTTGAAAAACACATGCTCCAACTTGAAGAAAGAAAATTAAGGGATCACAGAAAGATTGGCAAAGAACTTGATTTATTTACATTTACAGAAGAAGTCGGACCCGGACTTCCACTCTGGATGCCAAAAGGCACAGTTATTAGAGAAGAACTTGAAAAATGGGCTGGAGAAACAGAAAAGAACTGGGGTTATGCCAAGGTAGCAACTCCTCATATCGCCAAACACACTTTATATGAAATTTCAGGACACTTGCCGTATTACAAAGATGATATGTACCCGAAAATGAACATCGATGGAGAAGATTATTATTTAAAAGGAATGAACTGTCCGCATCATCACATGATATATCTTGCCAAACCCAGATCTTACAAGGATCTTCCTTTAAGATTGGCAGAATACGGAACCGTTTACCGCCTTGAACAATCAGGCACTCTTTTTGGACTAATGCGGGCAAGGTCTATTGCCCAAAATGATGCGCACATCTATTGTACCGAAGAACAAGCAGAAGAAGAATTCTTAAATGTTTTAAAGCTTCATGAATATTATTACAACATACTTGGACTCACCAAAGATGACTATCATCTTGTCATTGGCCTGCCGGATGAGAAGAAAAGAGATAAATATCACGGAGATAAAAAACTTTGGGATAAGGCAGAGAAAATGATGCGGTCAGCAATTAAAAAATCAAATATCAGACACATCGATGATGTCGGAGGCGCTGCTTTTTACGGCCCAAAAATTGACTTTAACATCAGATCATCGGTCGGCAGGGAATTCGGGATCTCAACCAATCAGCTAGATTTGTATATGCCCAGGCGTTTTAATCTAACCTACACAGATGCAAAAGGAGGCAAAAAACTTGCTGTTGTTATTCATCGAGCCCCATTGGGTTCGCATGAGAGGTTCATAGGCTTCCTTATCGAACATTTTGGCGGCGCATTTCCAGTCTGGCTTTCACCAGTACAGGCAGTCGTAATTCCAATTGCCGAAAGACATACTAAATATGCCCAAAGTCTTAGTGAAAAATTGACTAATTCTGAAATTCGCACCGAGTGTTATTCTCGTTCTGAAACAATGCAATCAAAAATTAGAGACGCCCAGTTGCAAAAAATTCCCTATATGCTTATAGTCGGCGATAAGGAAGAAAAAACAAAAACTTTGGCAATCCGGGCAAGAGAAGGTAAGGAAGCGAAGGATTGGACTATTGATCGGTTTATTTTGAAAATTAAAGAAAACATTGTCAAAAAGGGACTAAATTTGATAATATAGCTCGGATTCAGGAGAAGTAACAATCTTAAAAAGGTATTTTAGGTTAAATAGACAAATTACTGCTCCCAAGTTAAGAGTTCTTGACGAGAGTGGAAAACAAATTGGAATAATATCAACGGAAGAGGCCTTAAGGCGAGCGTTGGATGAGGAACTTGATTTAGTCGAAATTGCGCCAGAGGCCCAACCGCCTGTTGCCAAAATTTTAGATTTTGAGAAATTTAAATATGAAAAGGAACGCCAAGAAAAAGAAGCTAAAAGAAAACTTAGGGAAGTTGAGGTCAAAGAAATCAGGGTTGGACCTTTTGTTTCCAAGCATGACCTTGATACCCGACTGACAAGAATCAGAGAATTTTTGAAAAAAGGTCACAAAGTAAAAATAACCATTAAATTTACTGGCAGACAGATGAGACATCCAGAATTTGGCAACCAACTTTTAGACCAGATAATAAAAATCGTCGAAGATGAAGCTAAAATTGAACAAGAACGTCGTTTTATTGGTCGACAATTAAGTATTATTGTTGGCCCAAAGACCAAAAATTAAAACTTTAAATGATGAAAGTTAAAACTAAAAAATCAGCCCAAAAAAGATTTAAGATTAAAAAAAGTGGTAAGATCTTGCGGCGCCATCAAATGGCCAGTCATCTTAAAATCAAAAAATCAAAGTCGCGGCAAAGACGTCAAAAAGAACCAGGCAAAGTTTCAAAGGCTGACAGTCGAACTATTAAAAGGTTAATCCCCTATGGCTAGAGTTAAAAGAGGTATTAAAAAACAGCAAAAAAGAAAAAAACTGCTTAGGATGGCAAAGGGTTTTCGCGGCGGCAGATCAAAGCTCAAAAGACAAGCCAAGGAAGCAATTCTAAAGGCCGGTAGTCATGCATTTGCAGGTCGAAAAAATAAAAAACGAAATTTTAGAAGACTTTGGATTCAACGACTTTCAGCCGCCAGCCATGCAGAAGGAATCTCGTATAATAAACTTATTTCTTTTTTGAAAAAAGAAAACATCAAAATTGACCGGAAAATTCTTGCTAACATCGCCCAAAATGACCCTCAAACCTTCAAGGCAATTATCAAAAACCTCAAATAGTTTTTTTCGTGCTTTTATGATTGCATCGGCCGCAAAATTCATGCTAACATCAAGCAAAGATGAACATTGACCAGCTAAAAAAAACCTCAAGTGAAGCGCTTGAAGCTGCCAAAACTGAACAAGACCTCGAAAAATGGCGAATTGCCTATTTGGGTAAAAAAGGCAAAATCTCCCAACTTGCAAAAACTCTTCAAACTTTGCCTCCCCAAAAACGCCCCCAGACAGGAAGACAACTTAACCAACTAAAAAAATTAATCTTGGTTGAATTTGAAAAGAAAAAAAGAAAGCTGAATCTGACTCTCGAACAAAAAAAATGGCTTGACCCAACACTACCTGCAATTTTGCCGCCAATCGGTCACCTCCATCCAATAACCTTAACCATCAGAGAAATTGTTTCAATTTTTGAAGGAATTGGTTATCAAAGAGTCAGTTATCCAGAGGTTGAATGGGATTATTTTGCCTTTGAAGCTTTAAACATGCCAAAAGATCATCCCGCTCGCGATGAATGGGAAACATTTTTTGTAAGCGACAAAATTGTTCTTACTCCCCATACGTCCTCGGGGCAAGTAAGAGAAATGCTTTCCCAAAAACCACCAATCAGGATGTTAAACATTGCCAAATGCTATCGCCGGCAACAAGATGTTTCTCACGTTCCGATGTTTTTCCAATTCGAAGGTTTATTTATTGACAGGCAAGCTTCAATTGCCAATTTAAAAGGAACATTAGACTATTTCACAACTTGCTTTTTTGGCCCCAAAAGAATTACTAGAATTCGGCCATACCATTTCCGCTTTACCGAACCGAGTTTCGAAGTTGATGTTAGCTGTGGTGTTTGTAATGGGCATGGCTGCAAACTCTGTAAAGCTGGTTGGCTCGAATTAGGAGGTGCTGGCATGGTCCACCCAAAAGTTTTAAAAGCCGGCAGGATTGACAGTTCGCAATACACCGGGTTTGCTTTTGGCTGGGGTGTTGAGCGAGTCTGTATGATGAAAACTAATATCAGTGATATCAGACTATTCTATCAAAATGACATCCGATTCTTAGAACAATTTTAGTACTCATGAATATAAAATTTACCCACCGTTGGTTAAAAGAATTACTCCAAACATCGGCGTCTGCCGAAGAAGTGGCAAAAGATCTAAATCTTTGTGGACCCTTTGAGATTGAAAATTTTGAAAAAATAAAAAATGACTGGCTTTACCAAATTGAAGTAGCCAATAATCGACCCGATGCTTTTTCCGTTTTTGGAATTGCCAGAGAGTGCCAAGCAATTCTGCCAAATTTTGGTTTTAAAACAAGATACAAAAAACCTCAAGGTACTGATCTAAATTTACAACCAGAAGTTTCAAAACCTCTCAGCTTAAAAGTGAAAATTGAAAAAAAGGGTCTTTGTCCACGTTTCACCGCCATTATTTTGGATGAAATTAAAATTGGATCCTCCCCCCCAAAAATAGTTGACCGCCTCAATTCTGCAGGAATTAGAGCGATAAATAATGTTGTTGATGTGTCAAATTATTTAATGCTTGAGCTTGGCCAACCAATGCACACCTTTGATTTTGACAAAATTAAAAATGCCATCATGATTTTGCGAGAAAGCCGCTTGGGCGAAACTATTATTACTCTTGATAGTGTCAGGCGATCCCTACCTAAGGGAGCAATTGTTATCGAAGATGAAAATCGCCTGATTGACCTTTGCGGAATTATGGGTGGGCAACTTTCGCAGGTTGACGAGAAAACTAAAAGAGTTCTTCTTTTTGTCCAAACTTACGACCCTCAAAGAATCAGAAAAACTACCCAAGTGATTGGTTATCGAACTGAAGCCTCCAGCCGTTTTGAAAAGGGGATCGACGCTGAAGGAGTTTTACCTGCAATTTCTCGAGCTGTTTTTTTATTAAAAAAATACGCCAACGCCAAAATCGCCTCAGAGCTAATTGATTTTTATCCCAACCAATATAAACCATATTCTGTCAGCCTCACTTTTAAAAAGTTAAGAAGTTACTTAAATGAAGAAATTTCTCCTCAAAAAGTTAAGAAGATATTTAAAAGTTTAGACTTAAAAATTCAAAAGGCTAACTCTTCACAAGTGGAAGTTTTAATCCCGAGTTGGAGATCGCCAGATTTAGAAATAGAAGAGGATCTGATTGAAGAAGTAGCTCGGATTTATGGATACCGTAATATCAGAGGCGAATTACCAACAGGTATTCCGCCAAAAGCGAAAGGGGAGGTGAAAACCTTTTTTTGGCAAGAGGTTATCAAAGATATTTTAAAAAACTGGGGTTTTTTTTATGAAACCTATAACTATTCACTGGTTTCCAAGTCAGAACTAAAATATTTTGGCGAGGATAAAAAGGCTGTCAAGGTGCGAAACCCGCTTGGCGTCGAATTTGAGTATCTGCGACCCTCTTTAATTCCCTCACTTATCAAAGTCTTTCGGCAAAATCTCAACCTCAAAACATCTCTGGGCTTTTTTGAACTGGCCAACGTCTACCAACATAAAACCCGCGGTTTACCAGTCCAAAAAACAAGACTGACAATCCTTATCAATGACGTAAGTTTTCTTAAAGTCAAAGGTCTCCTCGAAGGCTTGATATCAATCCTAAAGATTGGAAACATCCAATATTTGACGAAAGAATCTCCGATTTATCAAGATGGTCTGGGTTTTGAAATTCACCAACAAAAGCAAATTCTCGGAAGTTTGGGAATGCTCAAAATAAAAATTTTGGGTGACGATCTAAAGATCCAACCACCGTTTATTATCGATCTGGATCTCGAAAAAATAATTGCCAAAGCCCACTTATTTTCGCGTTTCAAAGCTATCCCCAGGTTCCCCCCAGTGATTGAGGACTTAGATCTAATTGTCGACCAAAAGATTACGGTTGGCTCAATTGTTGATTTAATTGCCAAAGCCAGTCAGCTTTTGGTTACTAAGGTGGAAATCATCGACCTCTATCAAAATCCCAAAATTGGGCGCGGAAAAAAATCAGTCACCCTGCGTCTTAGTTACCAATCGAAAACCAAAACCCTAACTACAAAAGAAATTTCTCCGGTCAGAGAAAAAATAAAAAGGCAGTTGGTAATCAAATTTAACGCCCGAATCCGCGATCAAACCATTCAGCTTTGAGGCTTAGCGGAAATTTTAACATCTGATTTACCAGTATCTCCCTGACTATTAATGGCCGTAATCTCAATTAAAAAGTCACCCGTTTTTCCTTTGGTCAGTTGATAGGTAAAATCATAGGGCTCGTCTGATTTTGAAGCCACTAATTTTCCGTTGACCCTCACTTCTACCAGAGCGATCGATTTGAGGCTAAAAACCCTAGCACCAATATTGACGTCTTGATCTTTTGAAGTGTCAAATTGTGACTCTGGGGCCGGCCTTAAGACATCAACTTTGACTTCATGTTCACCAAGGTTAACATTTTGAGTGTTATCGCCAAAATTTGCTCCCTCCGGGGGGTGGTATTTGGAATCCTCTTGAGTTTTGACCCATTCGTTTATCCCATCTTGCCAACGGTTCTTACCATCAGTTGAGACTGGATCTTCCTCGTGGAAAACCAAATACTCTGTTCCGCCAAACTCTTTATAAACTAAACAACTGGCTGTTGGTTCGGTGCCTTTGATGAAATATTCGCTTCTCGTTGGATGGTCTCGGCAGGAGAGCCCACCATCCAAAGCATCGACATCTTTTTGGACAATTTTCCCGGGAGGTTGGAATGGCTCGTCTTTTTGATTTGCTAAAACTACCCTCATTACCCGATTCCAGATTGGTGCTGCACCAGTCACCCCAGAAGTCAAGCTTGGATTCATTGGCGAATTGTTATTGTTACCAACCCAAACACCCACTACAAAGCTTTTAGTAAACCCGATTGTCCAATTATCTCTTTTATCATCGGTTGTCCCGGTTTTGACTGCCACCGTTTTACCAGGAATTTTCAAAAGACTATTCTCACCAAAGGCAGCGCTTCTGGCGTTATTATCAGAAAGGATATTGGAAATTAAAAATGAAACTTCTTCGGATAAGACTTGCTGACCAGAATTTTCTTTAAATTCTTGCAAAACTCTGCCATCAGAATCTTCAACTTTTAAAATTGCTGTTGGTTCATGTGTGGTATTATCAACCTTTTTATAGCCACCAGTGGCAAAAACTCCAAAGGCAGTTGCCATATCCAAAAGCCTTATTTCGCCTCCTCCTAAGGTTAGGGAAAGACCAAAACGGTTAAGGTTTTCTTGGGTCGGTTTGAGGGTTGTCAAACCCATCTTTTCAGCTTGAGTTAACATATTTTTAATCCCACCATAAGCCAGCATCTTCACTGCCGGGAGGTTATAAGAATTTCCAAGCGCAAACCTGACCTGTTGAGGGCCATGGAACTTGCCATCATAATTAACTGGCTTATAAGGAGGCTGATCTGCACCACCAGGGAATTCGGTCGGTACATCCATAATCAAAAAAGATGGCGTATAACCTTGCAAAAATGCTGAGGCGTAGTTTACCGGTTTGATAGAGGAACCAGGTTGGCGTTTGGCCAGAGTGACGTTAACTTTGCCATCATAATCGCGAGCAAAATAATCTTTTGAACCGACCATGGCAAGAATTTCGCCTGTCTGGACCTTAGTCACAATCACCCCACCGTTGCCAACTGAAAGCTTTGCCAGCTTCGAAATCTCTTCAGTCACTATTTTTTGAGCCTCATCCTGAATTTTTAAATCAAGTGAGGTTGTAACTTTCAAACCGCCTTGTTCAACTACCCTGGTCCCATATTGCTCTTCTAAAAGTGAACGAACATAAATGACAAAATGAGGAGCTTTGATTCCGACACCTTGAGAAGCAAATTGCACATTAGGTAATTTTTCTTTAATTTCTTTTTCTTGCTCACTGGTAATATAACCATCTTCTCTCATCCTTCTGGCTACCTCACTCGCTCTTTCAACGTAGGCATTAGGATTGGGACCGAAAGGTGAATAAGCCGAAGGACGTTGGGGCATACCCGTCAGAATCACTGCCTCAGTCAAAGTTAAGTCTATCGCCTTTTTGCCAAAATAGCTCTGGGCCGCTGCTTCAATGCCCCAGGCAGTTCCACCATAAGGCACTTCATTTAAATAAATTTGCAAGATTTCATCCTTGGTATAACGCCTTTCAACTTGAATAGCCAAAATAAACTCGCGAATTTTTCTAGTAATTGTTCGCTCGGGAGTCAAAAGAGTATTTTTGACTACTTGTTGGGTAATAGTTGAACCACCTTGAAGACGACCCCGAAAAAGAATTTCAAAAATTGCTCTCAGCATACCTTTAGGAGCAAAACCTTTATGTTTGTAAAAATCCTTATCTTCAATGGCAATAGTCGCATCCTTGACATACTTAGGCAGTTGATCAAGTTTAACCAAGGCCCGGTTCTGTTCTCCATAAATATCGTAAAGTTTTTCTCCGTTGCGATCAAAAATTTGAGTTGAAAGACTGGGGTCTTTGGCAGTCAATTTGTTGGGGGAAGGAAGATCCTTGGTAAAAACTGCGAAAGCCACAATCACCAAAAGAACAAAAAGCACCAAACCAGCAATCAGGGCCGTAGTTGCCAAGCTCAAGGCGCGCAAAACAAACTTCTTCTGAGAAAGGTGACGTTTGCCAAACTTTTGTGTCGGAAGATATGAACCGCTAAGCGAGCTTGAAAGTGGTTTTAAATGTCTTTTTTGAAACATCGTCAAACCTCTTTAGTATAACAAAAATCGGCTAATTATTTATGATATACTACAATCGATGACTCAAGCCAAAAATAATTTTGGAAAGCTTCTTGAAAGAGGCGTTGTTGAGATTGTCGAAAAGCAATCACTGCTTGCCAAACTTCGCTCCGGCAAAAAACTGCGTATCAAACACGGCGTTGATCCTACTGGTTCAGAACTCACTCTTGGTCACGCAGTTGTCTACTTTAAAATGAGAGAGTTTCAAAAATTGGGGCACAAAATTGTCCTGGTGATCGGCGATTTTACTGCCCGAATTGGCGATCCAACTGACCGAAGTGAGAACCGAGCAATGCTTCCCCGCCAGCTAATTGAGGAAAACGCCAAAAACTACCTGCGGCAAGTTGGGAAAATTCTTGATATGGATGAAGTTGAAGTCCGTCACAACAGTCAATGGCATGAAAAAACGTCACTTTTTAAGTTTCTTACTATTGCTTCAAAATTTAGTCTGCAACAGTTAAGCGAACGTCAGATGTTTAAGGATCGAATCAACCGAGGTCAACCAGTTTGGATTCATGAAATGGTCTACCCAATTTTGCAGGGTTACGATTCGGTGGAACTTAAAGCTGATTTAACTATCATTGGTCACGACCAGCTATTTAATGAAATCCAAGGCCGAATTTTGCAGGAAGCAGCTGGCCAACCACCTCAAGATATTCTAGCGGTGCCAATTTTGGTTGGGACAGACGGTGTTTTAAAGATGAGCAAAAGTTTAAACAATTATATTGGTCTGGAAGAAGAAGCAAAAACGATGTTTGCCAAAATTATGTCACTGCCTGACCAGCTGATGATTGACTATTTTACTCTTCTTACCACTTTATCTCGTGATGAAATTAGACAGATCGATGAACAACTGACCAAAGGCAAAATCAACCCAATGGAAGTCAAGAAAAGACTCGCCTCTGAAATTGTCAGTTTTTTTCACTCCAAAAATGAATCGCTGGCGGCCCAAGCTGAATTTGAAAGGGTTGTCCAAAAAGGTGAAGTGCCATCACAAATTCCCGTCTTTCGTCCCGGAGAAAAATCACTAGTTTTACTTGAGGCTGTAATTGCCACTAATCTTGTCGGATCAAAATCTCAAGCTAAACGTTTAATCGCCCAAGGTGGGGTAGAACTAGACGGCCAAAAGGTAAAAGACCCTAAAGAAAAGATCGTTTTTGCCGATGGCCAAATCTTAAAAGTTGGCAAAAGGGGGTTTGTTAAAATTATTCTATGAAACTGTTTAAAAAATCTTACTGGAAAATATTCTGGATAATCCTAACTCTTATTGCTGGAATAGGGTTGGTTGCAAGCTCAATTCTCTCATTTCTGCTTTACAGTTAATGGATCTTTCAACACTAATTGAAAAACTCCAATCAATTGGGCCAGTCTTTAGGCGCAGACTAAAAAGACTGGAGATAAAAACAGTAGGGGATTTACTTTATCATTTTCCATCAAGATACGAAGACTACTCAGCATTTACTACGGTAAATGCCCTTGCGAATAACCAGATAGTCTCTCTTCGAGCTCAGGTTTTTAAGGTGGAAAATTTTCGAACCAAAACAGGAAAAACTGTCACCAAAGCAGTTTTGGTTGACCAAACCGGAGTAATTGAAGCTGTCTGGTTTAACCAACCATATTTAAAGGGAAAATTAGAAAAAAGTGGCAATTGGATATTTTCTGGAAAAACAACCTTTTTCCAAAACAAACTGGTTTTGTCAAACCCCCAATTTGAGCCCCTGGAAAACGACGACCACCTCCATACAGGTCGATTAGTTCCAATTTATCCAGAAACTGCCAGCTTAAGTTCGAAATGGCTAAGAGGAAAAATTGCCAGCGTTTTACCACTTTGCAAAGATCAACTGACCGAAACGCTAGACAACCAAATAATTAAGAGACAAAACCTATTGGATATCGCCCGGGCAATTGAAAAAATTCATTTTCCCAATGATCAAAAAGATATTGATCAAGCAAAAAAACGCCTTGCTTTTGACGAACTTTTCCAAATTCAAATCAACTCAATCAAGAAAAGACTGGAATGGCAACAAAAACGAGCAAGCGCGAAGATGAAAATAAAAAATTCAAAACTTGCCCAGTTTTTATCCTCGCTACCATTCCGTCTGACCGACGCTCAAAAAAAATGTGTCAAGGAAATAATTTTTGATTTGCAAAAGGAAATACCAATGAATAGGCTTTTGGAGGGCGATGTTGGATCTGGCAAAACCATCGTTGCCGCCTGCGGCGCCTTTGTCGTCAAAGAAAACAACTTTAAAACTTTAATCATGGCACCAACGGAAATCCTTGCTTTTCAGCACTACCAAACAATTAGTCAACTATTCAAACCCTGGGGAATTGGCGTCGGTTTGATTACCAAAAGCCAAAAAACTCAAATTGGCGATGTTACTATTGGGACCCACGCCCTTCTCAATTTAAAAACCGTTTTGCTTGATCAGGTGGGACTGGTAGTTATTGATGAACAGCACCGTTTTGGAGTTGAGCAAAGAGCAAAATTAAACCAAATGGCTGCTCAAAAAAGACTTTTTCCTCATTTCCTGACGATGACTGCCACTCCAATCCCCAGAACAATTGCCCTCACTCTCTATGGGAATCTGGACCTTTCAGTTTTGGATCAAATGCCGAAGGGCAGAAAAATTGTTGAAACATTCATTGTTCCCCAAAAGAAACGCCAGGATGCTTACGAATTTATAAAGAAACATCTCCAGCAAGGGGAGCAAGCAATCATTATTTGCCCTTTGATTGAACCTTCCGAATCACTGGTAACCATTAAGGCTGCCAAGGTTGAATTTCAAAAATTGAAAGAGGAAGTCTTCCAAGATTTCACTATTGCTCTTCTTCATGGCAAACTCAAATCGGAAGAAAAAGGAAAAATTATGGAGTCTTTTTCTCAAAATCAGACCAAAATTTTGGTCGCTACTCCGGTGGTTGAAGTAGGAATTGATGTGCCCAATGCCACCATTATTGTCATTGAAGGAGCCGAAAGATTTGGCCTTGCGCAACTCCATCAGCTCCGCGGTCGGGTAGGCCGGTCACAAAAACAATCGTACTGTCTATTATTTTCTGAAAGTCAGTCGTCTTTAGCATTCAAAAGACTTTCTGCTCTAAAAAGAGAATCTATTGGCCTGAGGCTGGCAGAAATTGATTTGAAACTTCGGGGGCCAGGCGAAATTTTTGGGGTCAAGCAACATGGCTTCCCCGAGTTCAAAGTGGCTGATTTTTCCAATCTTTTGCTGATTGAAACTACCAATCAAGAAGCAAAAAGACTACTTAATGTTGACCCGACACTCAAAAACCATTCGGCACTCAGAAAAGCAATTGAGGAAAGGTTTAAGAGTCAGGCTCAGCCAAATTAAAAGGTTTGACACTGGTTGGCTACCTCAAATATAATGTTTAGATTGATCTTAAATTAAAAAGTTAACATGGGAGCATTACCAAAGAAAAAAATATCTCGCGGCCGTCAAGGAAAAAGACGGAAAAATATTAACTTAAAGGTGGCAAAACTAGCGTTGTGTCCCAACTGCCACCAACCCAAAAAACCCCATCGTGCTTGCCCCAATTGTGGAACCTATAAAAACTTGACGATCGCCAAAAAGGAAGAAGCAGTCAAAGTCAGGCGCGTTGAGTAATTGTGAAGAAAAAAACCGACCCCCGACATCAAAAGCGAATTAAGGTGATTAAATCTCTTTTTGCCCAAGCAGCAAGAGGCACAAAAATAAAGTCAAAAAATTTAACCGTTCAAAAAATCAACAGCAAACTTAATAAAATTGACCAAATAATTAGAAAACATGCTCCAGCCTGGCCTGTTGAGCAAATCTCACCGATTGATCTCTCAATTTTGCAGCTGGCGATCTGGGAACTTTGTTTTTTTAAAAAAACCCCTGTCAAAGTAGCGATCGATGAGGCAGTTGAACTAGCTAAAGAGTTTGGTTCTGAAAGTTCCAGTTCATTTGTCAACGGCGTCCTAGGGTCAGTTGTCGAGTCTCAAATAAAAAAGGGAAATTCAAAAAGCTAAAACCCCAATGGATCATCAACTATTTGCCAAGAAAATTGGTTTGATCTTCAAAAATAAAAAGCTCTTAGCCGAAGTATTTACCCATCGATCATATCTTAATGAACATCCAGAATTAAAAATTCAAAGCAACGAAAGGCTTGAGTTTTTAGGGGATAGTGTTCTTTCTTTTGTAGTTTCTGAATATTTTTTTACTACCAAAAAAAAGGCCAGCGAAGGAGAAATGACAAATTTTCGTTCCCAAGCCGTCAGAACTGAAACCCTGGCCAAAGCTGCCTCAAAACTTGAGCTTGCCAAATTTCTGCTTCTTTCAAAAGGAGAGGAGGAGTCAGGTGGCAGAGAAAATCCAACGCTTCTGGCCAATGTCTTTGAAGCCTTGGTGGCGGCAATCTTTCTTGAGAAGGGAATTGAGATCGCGAAAAAATTTATCTATCAAAATCTGCTTTTTGACTTTGATGAGCTAACCAAAGGAGAAGAAATTATTGACTTTAAGAGTCAACTGCAAAAAACAGTTCAACAAAAGTCTCATCTTTCACCAACATATAAATTAATCTCCACTGCCGGCCCTGACCATAATAAAACCTTTACCGTAGGAGCATATCTGCAAGATAAACTTTTAGGCAAGGGCAAAGGGAAAAGCAAACAACAAGCAGAGCAAAAAGCCGCTTTTGAGGCTTTAAAAAACTTGACGCCTCATTGAAGGTTAAGCTACAATACCTCAACTCAAGAAAAAGGGGGAAAATGGCAGTCAAAATTAGACTTTCACGAATCGGGGGAAAACATCAGCCGATTTATAGAGTAGTAGTTTGTGATTCTCAGGCCAAAAGAGACGGGAAGGTAATTGAAATAATTGGCAGTTATCAGCCGGCGACCAAAGAAAAAAAAATTGGAATTAAAAAAGACCGCTATCAGTTTTGGCTTGAAAAGGGCGCCCAACCAACAGCCACACTTAGGCGACTTTTGAATCAATGAAAAAAGTTTTAGAATATCTGGTGAAAAACATTGTCGACAACCCTCAAAAAGTCGAGGTTTCCGAAGAGAAAAATCCCCAAACCCCAACCTTATCCTTAAAGGTTGCCAAAGAAGACATGGCTAAAGTGATTGGCAAAAATGGCAAGACGATCAAAGCCTTAAGAACCATTATGCGAATCGCGGCAGCCAAAACGGGGGCAAACGTCAACGTTATTCTCTCCGAGGATCAATAACTTGGCCCCAAAAAAGCAAGAAGCGAAACTTCGAATCGATATTACCACCCTTTTCCCATCACTTTTTGCCTCGGTTTTTGGCGAGAGTCTGGTTAAAAAAGCCCAGGAAAAAAATTTGGTCCAAATTAATCTTGTTAACTTACGGGATTTCGCCAAAAACAAACACCAAACAGTTGATGACAAACCATACGGGGGAGGCAGTGGAATGATTCTACGGGTAGACATTTTGGCAAGGGCAATCGAAGCTCAAAAAAGTCAATCAAGACAAGCTAAAGTAATTTTATTAACGCCGCAGGGAAAAGTTTTCGAGCAAAAAACCGCCAAAAGACTGGCCAAAGAATCGCATCTTATCTTGGTTTGCGGCCACTATGAGGGAGTCGATGAGCGTGTTCATCGCTATCTGGCTGATGAAGAAATCTCGATTGGCAATTATATCTTAACCGGCGGAGAGATTCCGGCAATGGCCTTTATTGACTCAATCACCAGGCTGATTCCCGGAGTGGTCGGCAAAAAGAGTTCAATTGAGGAAGAGTCACTTGAAGGAGGATCCTTAAAGTACCCAGTCTACACTAGACCATTTAACTTCAGAGGCCACAAAGTACCAAAAATTTTGCTTTCGGGCAATCATCAAAAAATCGCCGACTGGCGTCATCAGCAAAGAGTGGCCAGAACCACCCACAAAAGACCAGATCTACTGAGAAACACTGAAGGCTTAAAAGGGGGTTAAAGCTCACCAAAGGGATTAGTCCGACTCGATTGACTAGCCTGGAGAAAAGGCTGTGAATAATCTTCATAACCAAAAACCTTCTCCAACGTTTCCTTTTCTTTATCAGTTAACTTCGCCACTGGCTGATCGATCGGGGGAACTACTTCGGCAACAGGCTGATAAAAATAACTCATCGTCATGCCAACATTCAAATTATTTCCTTCCTGAGATTGAATAGAAACGGAATCAATTGATAATAGTCTAGAAGCTGAAACTGCATTTTCAAGAAATTTCTTGACATTTTCAAAAGAACCGCTCAAACTCAATTGAACCTTCAAAGTACCTTCTTCCTCTTTTTGGACAACTTTACCAGACTCAGTTGAAATCTCTCCTGGAACTAGTTGGACTGAGCTTAAGGTCAACTGGTTCAAACCAATTAGCCGCTCAACCGAAGCAACAAGCCCTGGTATATCCTTTCTTGAAGGCAAAGCCTTGATTGTTTTATTAACCATCTCTCGAATTTCCTGTTCATCTAAGCTTGAGACCTCGTCTTTTTTTTGGTTAAGTTTATCCAGCTGAGCTTTTTTCTCGCCAACCTTTTTGTTAGTCTCAATACTCTCAGCAATTCTTGGTTTGATAACCAAAAGGGCCAAGGCAAAACCCAACAAAAAAACGGCCGCAAAAATTAAAGAAGATCGATAAACCCCAGCCCGAGCCGTACTAAATCCGAAAGAACTCGCCGAAAGCTTAAATCCACCTGGTATCTTCATTTGACTACTTCTTCTTTAATTTTCATATTCAAACCAAAGCTATATTTCCCCTCAGAACTGCTTGCTAACGAACCGACATTGACTTCACTAAAATATTTACCTCCCTTTTCCTCATCGATCAAATTAATTAAGAAAGTTGAAAGATCGGTAGAATTTCGCGCTTCTCCAGAGGTAACTAAATCATTTTTATCAGAAAGATTGATGCCAGAAAGCTTAACCCCATTTGGCATAACCTCAGCAACTTTTTCTAAAACTTTATCAAGCCGCCGTTGCTTATCAGTAATTGAGAGAATTTTTGCAGCCTTCTTCTCCAAAGTGGCCTGCAAACCCTCCACCGCCGACAAATCTTGAATAGTTTTAGTTGTCTTGTTAATTTCGCTAGTCAGTCTTCTGATTTCAAGACTCCTCACTCCCAAAAAACCAAATACCCCGACGACTGCCAAAAGTTCCAAAACCAGAAGAAAAACCGATGCTAAATAAAACCAACGCTGAATCAGCTCCTTTCTTTGAACTTCATATTCTCTTTGGGGTAAAAGATTAATTTCTCCAGCCACAATTTAACCTCTCAAGTTAAAGGTAAATTAATCATAGACCTCGGCGAGCCAGTCCAGTAGCAATGGTAAAAATTGGTCTTGATTCGCCAATCTCTGGCTCTTTAGTGTGATCTTTAATCAGATTATACCAAGGATCACCAATTTGGACCTCCATCCCGAAAGCCTGGGCCAAATAAACTACAATACCGGGAAGTTTAGCGCCCCCACCAGCCAGTATCATTTGCTTTACCGCATCGTCAGGAAATCTTGACTGATAAGTAGTCACCGTCTTTCGGACTTCTCCGACGATTATTTCCATCACTGGCCGCAGGGCGGCAAATACTTTACCTTCAAGTTGCTCTTCCAACAAACCATAAGTTTTTTTATACTCCTCGGCTTGGGCGATTTCAAAATCAAGTTCTGAGGAAATCGCCCGGGTCAATAAATTACCTCCGGTGGCAATTGAACGAGTGGATACCAACACTCCTGCCCGAGCAATACAAATATCAGTCGTAAAAGCGCCAATCGAAAGAATCAAAGTAGTTGGAGAATTTTGGTCGACCAAGGCGCGGGTTAGGGCTAAATTTTCAGTTTCCAAAGCCTCTGATTTCAAACCAGCCGCTTCAAGAATCTTTAGGTGCTTCTCAACTAATGAGAGCGGTGCGGCAATCAAAAGTACCAGCATCCTGGCATCAGCGGTAATCTTCTCAGGCCTGGCTAAGACTTGCCAAGCTAAAGAAACCTCAGAAATTGGGACCGGCAAATGCTGGTCAGCTTCCCATTTAATGGCTGAGGTAAGCTCCCGATCAGTCAAAACCGGCATTTCAATCACCCGGGTAAAAATTTGCGATTCAGCCAAAGCGGAAACTACTCGATTAGTTGAAACCCTTGCCTCATGGACGATCTTTTTAATCGCCTCACAAATCGCCTCCTGTTCAACTGGGGATTCAGTTAACATTCCCCGGCCAGGGGAAGGAATTGCACCAGCCGCCAGAAGTTTTGCGCCTTGCTTAACTTTGGTCAGTTGAACAACTTTAATTGAAGAGGTTCCGATATCAAGACCGAAAAAATTTTGGGCAGCCACAATAATTCCTTATCTTACAATAACATAAAGACCATCAATATATAAAGAAGAGCAAGTCTTGTTTTTTCACTTCGTTCAAAATAATCGTAACACAAAAAAAATGGGAATCGCAAGCAAGAGAAAAGAATTAATCAGTCTTTATTTTATGATATCGGCGCCAGAGCCAGAATAGAGTACGAAATCAAAAATTGGGGGAAGGAAGCCGACTGAATGAATAACCTCAACTTTCCGGCTGACCTGACCAAAAGTCCCGGTGCTTTCAATTTTATAAGCTTGGACGGGTAAGTCTCCGCCTCCTGTTACTTTGACAGCAATCGTTGCTAGATTATAAAGAGGTCTGATTATCACCAGTTGGGGGTCGGGAAGAATAGTAAGTTTGACTTTTGAAGAAAAGGTAGTCTCATCCGGTGGTGAACCAACCGTTCCTCCAACAATGGAACATACTTTTACTTCAGGGAAGCCAGTGAAGGGAGATGAAATAAAATTGTTAGTACTACCATCATCCGCAGAAGTTAGACAACTAGGATTGAAAGCGTATTTTTTCAACTTATATAGACCAGCTTCAAAATAAACTTGGGTAATTTCAACTGAAGCCTCTGGAATTTTTTCAGTGGCTTTAACTCCAGTAACATCGGTCCAATATATTTCTAATTCGGAAACTTCAGTTCCTGTGTCTTTCTTTAAGTTAATTTGCGCCGAATCGTCTTTGGCAATTGGCTCAGCCGTTTTAAAAGTCTGGCTTTCCCCTAATTTTGCTACATTCACACTATATTGTGCTTTCGGGGTTGATTCCGAACCAATTGCCTTCTGTGCCGGAGCTAAAAATGCATTAAATTTATAAGAACCAGCGGCGTAGTCTAATGATCCTAGTTCCTTTCTTAAGGCATCCTCAATACCAGCTTCGGCGGCTGAAAAGGCTCGCTGGGATTGTTCAGTTTGTGAAGAAATTCGCACCGTGGTCACTGATCTGGCAGCGATCGACAAGACAACCGTAATGGAAATCACCATTGCCAAAAGAATAATAATTAAAACCTGGCCGTTTTTTTTATTCAATTTTTTGCAACTATTTCCAGTTTAGCCAAATCCCAATCAAAGTGTCAAGCCAAAATCTCAATTTCTCAAAGAGACAGTTTGGAATAAATCAACAGTCGTAAAATCCTTATATGAGGGCGATTGAACTCCTGGCTTGAGTTGAAGCCAAATAGTCCCAAAATTCCTCGTCGCAGTATCAAAATTAAAACTGCAGCGCCAAATATCGACTCCTAAAACTGGATCGGTATTGGATAAAGGTTGGCCTTGAATATTGTCTGGATCATTTGGATCCCAATCCTCGTCAATTAGAATCTTACCATTGGTGGTGGGGTTCTGCGTATCTTGACAAAATATGAGCGACGATTGGCCATCATTATTTTTAAGCCATAAATAATAAGACGACATTGATTGTGCGAAATTCGCTTGTCTAACCCTTCGGCTGATAATATCCATTAAGGTTTTACCGCTTTCTTCAACCTCACTGGTGACTTTGGCTTTATTGGTGGCTCTGATTGATGAGTTGAAAATTTGAACGGCGATGACAGAAATAACCGAAAAAACCGCCATCACAATCAAAACCTCAATTAAAGATAAACCGCTTCGAGGTCTTAGGTTATAGGGCCTAGGTGTTAGGTCATTGGAAATTTGAAATTGGAAATTTGAAATTAATCTTATTGCCATTTTGATAAAACCGTGTCTGATTTGACTGAATGGTAGCCAGTCAAATCAAACCAACCAATAACAACCGAAACCATCCGGGAATTTGCATCAAGCTCTGGAATACACTCAAGGCCATAGCCTGAGGGGCAAGGGGGACAATGGCCAAATTGCCCATCACAAAGAGTAAGCGTGCGGTAAAAACCATCGGCATCGGCCAAACCTTCCGGGCATGAGACACTCTGAAGCTCCCAAGTTGTGCCGTTTTGTTGAGGTTTGTAACAAGTTGTGTTGTTTGCCGTATAGCGAGAGAAGCCAGTGTTTACTCCATCACCCCAGCCTTGACTGTCGCGAACAAGCCGCACCTGTTCTAAGGTTTTCTCCATTAGCGCTTTGGCCTGAGCTTCATTTTGGGCAAACTGGGAATTGCGAACGGAATTTACAGCAATAAGCGTCAAAGCGGTGACGGCAATAATCGTCACCGCCAAAGCCACCACTACCTCAATCAATGTCTGGCCACATTCATTTCTCAGCTTTAAAAAGGATCTCATCAAAAAGATTTCCAACCTTAATTCCACTTTAGCAAGAGAAGGAAGAAGTGTCAATTAAAAATTATTATTAAGGGGAAGGAGAAAGAGTAGGAGCAGGGAGTAAATTAAGTTCGCTCCCAACTTCATAACGATTCGAGTCATCGCCACCATCATTGGCCATCTTTTGAGTATCAGTTTCTAATTTAGCATCAATTTCATATCCACATGCCCAACAACCAGGATCACGTTGATAACGATACACAAATTCTCCTTGATTTATAGGATCCATTGGTAATGATCCAATATATTTGGGCATATCTGACATATTTGATCCATGAATCCAACCAGTCCCATCTGCCGCATCAGTACCATTGTCACTATGATATGTATCCATATCTCCAGGTGTTGCTTTATGATCTAGCGCGAATGACTCAATCGCTATCTGCAATCTCGAAAGATCAGAAATTCGTTGGGCGTCTCTTTTTTTGGCCATCGTTTGTCCAGGTTTGATAAGAAAAGCAGCGGTAACCACCAAAATTCCCAAGATGGCAATTGACAGCAAAAGTTCAATTAAAGTAAAACCCTTTCTCATTTTCACCTGCTTGCCCACCGAAGCCTCGGCGAAGGTGGGTCAAAAGTAACTAAATCTAGTATACCAGTCGATGATCTGTTGGCCAAAGGCAACTGCTACCAGTGTACCAAATGAGAGGAATGGACCGAAAGGGATGGTTTGGCCAAATTTTCGCTTGCCGAAAAGAACTAAGGTCAGGGCAACCAAGGCGCCTGACAAAAAACTTAAAAAAAGTGCAACCAAAACAATCGGCAATCCGCAGGCAAGGCCAATTAAAAAGCCAAACTTGACGTCGCCGCCACCCATCCCTCGACCGCGGGTGATCATCAGAAGCACCAGGAATAGCAAAGAAGTCAAAAAACCCGCCACAATCGGCCCAGCCAGCCCAAAAGCGGCAAATTTGAGCCGCTCGACCAAAATTCCTGACTGCAAAAGATAGCTCGAAAATTGACTGTTGGCGGTTGAGAGTTTGAGGTAAGCGGCCAAAATTGGGAAGAAATTTGAAAAAACAAGGTAGAGGAGAGTAAATATCGAACCCACTAAAACTACCTCATCCAAAATCAGGCCATATTTTAAATCAGTGACAAAAATTACCAAAAGGCAGGAAAATAAGAATAGAAGAAAAATAAATTGGGTCAAAGGTAGGGGAGAGGTAACAAAATTCTGCCAACCGAAAGTCAGCCAGTAAGCCAGAACAAATAAAAACCCAGAGATTGTTTCAACCAAGGGATACTGCCAGGAAATCAATTTGCGGCAATATCGGCAACGGCGTTTGAGGAGGATAAAAGAGAAAATCGGTATTAAATCTTTCCAAGCCAGTTGATGTTTGCAGTGATCGCAATAAGAGCGTTTTTTTAAGATTGACTGTTTTTTGGGCAACCGGTCAGCAACGACATTCAAAAAACTCCCAACCGAGGCGCCAAAAACAAAGACAATGGGCAGAATACACCACATACTTTAAATATACTACAATTAAATTATTAAGGCGAAGCTTTGGCGAAAGACTTTCGACAAAGATATAAAGTCGTAGATCCTGGGAAAAATCTACAAGCCCTTAATATTTTTACTTTAAATCCCAGCTTCTCCAAAAATCTTTTGAGGTCCTTTGAATTAGAAAAATATATCATGTCCTTCGGATAAAACACAAAATCCCAAAATCTTGATAATTTACTTCTTATAAATTCTTTCGTATCAATTTCTTTTATGACAAGTACACCGTTTTCATTTAAACTATTTGCAATTCGTGATAGTAATTGATTTTGGTCAGCAAAATTTAAATGATGAAGAACATCAGAAAGAACAACCCCATCAGTACCTTTTAATGGAAAATCTCTTATGTCACCGTAATCAAAAATCAAATTGCTAACCCTAGACTGTTGAAGTCTCTTTTTGTTAATATCTATCCCGACCACTTTTCTTGTCTTTCTTTTAGCTAAAAATTCGTCTAATACACCCTCACCACACCCAAGATCAACAATCTTCCCCTGAGAAGGTAAAAATTCATCAATCTCTTTCAAGGGTAGCATCAAGAATCTCAAAAAAATGTGGACCTTTTTAAACATTTTTCGTTGAATTTAATTCTTACGTTTTGCCTTTATGATCCACATTGTATAAAAAACTTTTCGATGTTGAGTATCTTTTAGGCCAGCTTCATCAAGTAAAGACTTTATATCAAAGATTGACAAACTAGTAGTAAGCGGTGGCAAACCAAGAAATTTTTTCCTTAGCCATAAACCGATTCCAGATCTCAAAAACGCAACAGGACTTTCTTTAATAGGATAGCTCACAATTAAAGTTCCATTTTTTTTTAAAACTCGTGAAGCCTCTTTTATAAATTTCTTGTTTTCTGACATTGTCAGGTAATCAGTCAAACCACTAGCTAAAATAACATCAAATTTTTTGTCTTTAAAAGGAAGGCTAACAGCATTTGCTTTTTTTAATTGAAACCTAGACGCTGGAATTTTTGATTTTAATAATTCTTTCTTGGCTAAATCTAACATTTTATTGGAGTAGTCAACACCAATTACTTTTGCTCCCATCTCAATAAAATCAATCATAAAAATCCCCGATCCACAACCTACATCTAAAATTTGTTTTCCTTTTAAATTACCAACCAGAGACAATACTTTTTTTCTTCTTGAATGCAAGAATGCTTTTGTCGGAGAAAGTAAATTAAATACAGAGAATCCGTATCGTTCTGAAAAAAGCTCCGGTGTATCAATCCAATATTTTCTGATTTTATTTTGAAGATTTTCCATTATTTTTGATAATAACTCATATAATAAGATTTGTTTGCGTGGGAATCTTAAATAACAATGCCTCTTAGTTTTCTTAATTATACTTCACCATCTCTTTTTTAAAATTCATTAATTTTTGCAGCTGTAAAAAACTGTCATGAAAAAATTTCACTGATGACTTTTTTTCAGGGCGCCTAACAAATAGAACCGGAATTCCAATTATTTTTTGCCCTTTAGAATATGCTCGAGCAATAATTTCAGTATCCCAAAACCAACCATTATCTTTGGTTTCCTTGATCAAATCCATAACTTTTTTCCGTTTAAAAAATTTATATCCGGCTTCAGTGTCTTTAAAAGGTAATTTTAACAATTTTCTAACTAGCATTGGGTAGATTAAACTACCAAAATATCTATGAAGCGCATTCCATTGGACCTTATAAACTCGAGAACCAATCGCAACATCAGCTCCGTTATCAATTGCTAATATAAAAGCAGGCAGATAATTTTCTGAAACTTCTAAATCAATATCCAAAAAACCAGCAATATCACCCTTTGCCTTCAAGAGCCCTTCTTTTACTGTCCCGCCTCTACCAACATTCTTTTCATGAAAAATCGCTTTAATATTTTTGGTTGGATATTTATTTTTTATCTTATTGATCGCTTTTTTGCTTCCATCCAAGCTAGCATCATCAATTAAAATTATCTCATACTGATATTTGGTAGTATCTAAAATGTCGATAATTCTTTTAGTGCTTTCCTCAACTGAAAGTCCGTCATTATAACAAGCAAGAATTATACTAACATTTTTTTTCATTCTACCCCTCTTTTTTCATTTTATTAAAAAAATAGAATATTGTATACTTAAATACTTTACAACAGTGAAAATTCCTTCAATTGTTGGCGGAAAACCGACAAGAAAAAAAATTTTGATATTTGGAGCACCACACATTGGCAAAGAAGAAGTGAGGGAGGTTGCAGAAACTCTGCAGTCTGGTTGGTTGGGCACTGGCCCTAAAACATCCCGTTTTGAAACTGAATTCGCCAATTTTGTCGGCGTCAAATATGCTCGAGCTGTTAGCTCTTGTACCGCCGGCCTACACTTGTCGCTTATTGCAGCTGGTGTTTCTCAAGGAGACGAGGTAATTACTTCTCCTCTAACATTTGCATCAACGGCAAATGTAATTCTTCATGTCGGTGCAAATCCAGTTTTTGTCGATGTCAACCTCCCTCAAGGAACAATTGATTGCGAAAAAATTGAAAAGAAGATAACCAAAAAAACAAAAGTTATCTTACCGATTCATCTTTACGGTTTGCCCGCCGAGATGGACACAATTCTTAAGATGGCAAAAAAAAGAAATTTGAAGGTTATTAGCGACGCTGCACATGCGATCGGTACCATTTATCGTGGCAAAAAAATTGGGTCAATTGGCGATCTAACAGCTTTTTCTTTCTACGTTACAAAAAACATTATGACCGGTGAAGGTGGGATGGTTACCACTAATAATAAAAGCTACGCAAACATAATCGAACTTTACGCTATGCACGGAATGTCAAGGGGCGCCTGGAAACGATACTCCGACCAAAGCTACAAGCATTACCTAATCAAAGTTCCAGGTTATAAATTCAACATGACTGACATTCAAGCATCGTTGGGAATTCATCAACTAAAAAGGTTTCCAAAAAATCAAAAACGCAGAAAAATAATTTGGCAAAGATATAACAAGGCTTTCGCTAACTTACCAGTAATTTTACCTGCTGATCCTATTGATAAAAACTCCATCCACGCAATGCACCTTTACACTTTGCTTTTAAATCTTGAAAAATTGAAAGTTAGCCGAGACTTCATACAACAAGGACTTTATCACGAAAATATTGGAACTGGAGTCCATTTTGTCTCTCTCCATCGACATCCGTACTATGAAAAAAGGTTCGGATTTAAGAAAACAGATTTCCCAAATGCAACTTTTATTTCCGAAAGGACGCTTTCTTTACCAATGGCATCAAATCTATCAGACCAAGATGTCGAGGATGTGATTAATGCTGTTAAAAAAGTAATTAATTACTATACAAAATAATATAGCCATCAGGCTTTTCCAAGTAGCTCAACACTCACCGTTAGAAGTGCGAGATTGCCGACAAAATAATAATAATTAATAAAAGCCTCACGATTCAAAAAAAAGAAAATGAAAAACCAAATAAAACTTGCTCGAAGAAAACTATCCAAACCTCTTTCTTGCCTCAAAAAAATTAAAAGATAGAAAGCGGCAAGTATAATAAGAATCAAGAAAAAAGGTAAGTCGAAATGAAAATAACGGAAAACAAAGGAGTTTAAGGTCAGGCTCTGATGAATAAGATCAAGACGCAAAGATTGGAAACTCAATGGATAGAGTATTGTGCTATGAACAAAATCTTTCGGTGACCAAAAATAAAATGGCATCAAGAAAAAAAAGAAGAAGACAAGTGAACCAGCTGCCAACTTCAGCCCATGGTTCTTAACCCTAACAAGAAATAGGCTCATTGGTAAAAGATAGTATGTTTTTGAGGCTAATGCCAACCCAAAAAATAAAGCTGGAATCAACCAGTTCCTCCAAAAAATCAAGGCCACAACAAACAAAGAAATGAAAAGGATTGGCAAAATATCAATCCATGATTGCTCTGTGATAAATGAAAAGCGAGGATTATATAAAAACAATAACGGTATAATCTGATCTAATTTATATTCTCTAGCAAAACCTGAATGACGAAGTATAAAATATAAAATAATAAAAAAAGCTATTTCAGCTAAGATGAGGGCGGCTCGTGGATCATGAAAAATTGAGACAAAAGGTAGGAAAAAGAGAAATGAAACAGGTAAATAACCATAATTATTTGAGGAAATTGACCTGTAAAGTTCCGGATAACCTTTATAACTATAAGGATTAATTCCATTTAACAAGACCGTGGGGGCAATTTTAGTTATATGATATACGTCTATTATGGGCTCTGGTGAAGAAAAAACTACTAAAATTCGGACGGTTACAGCAATTAAAAAAAGCAATAAAAAATTTAACCTTAATATTCTTGGGACATCAAAAAGATATAAAGCAGAAAACAAAAAAGCAACACCTAATAAAAATTGGCTTAAATAAAATTCCGCGCCCTTTACTTGATATATACCGCCGTAGAGCAAAAAGGACAACATCACAAAAATTAAAAGGAGTATGGAAGAAAACTCAAGAATATTTGGGAAACCCAATAAAAAAATATCCCACCGCAAAAAAAATAAAATAAGAAAAATTAAAACTAAAAAAAGAACAAAAAAACTAAAAAGTGAATAAAACCCGCTCGAAAAAGAATAACCAATAGTTATTAAAAAGTAAGCAAAAAGTAAAACTGATGTCCTCGTTTGCCAACCAAACTTTTTTTTCAAGTTGCTCTGAAGATAACACAAACACTATAATTAGACAATAATTTAGTATAAATGGCCTTCGTAAAAAAATACTTTTTTGTATTATTTTTCCTCATTTTAACAATTATTTTTTTCAGAGAAATACTGATTAGCCAAAAAATCTTTGTCACTCCAGATTTTGGCCGAAGTGACGGGCAAAGTTTCGCTGTATTTTGAGTCAGAGGCTGAGCATGGGGTGAGGAACTTAACTACTGCTTTAGAACCAATAATTTTAATCATTTTGGCAGCAATGGTGACATTTTTGATTATCTCAATCATT
>Ga0315281_10000270_pt1 | contig 69836 bp, 73 predicted proteins | sample YL17G07_0_MG_FD_204540 | JGI IMG/M metagenome (GOLD analysis project Ga0315281, IMG submission 204540) | Sediment microbial communities from Yellowstone Lake, YNP, Wyoming, USA - YL17G07_0 | ecosystem: Environmental > Aquatic > Freshwater > Lake > Sediment | place: USA: Wyoming | collected...
AGTATGCGTGCTTGGTTGGTTATGGCGGTTTCGACATCTGCCTATCTTAAATCAGAAGATGTTAAAGGTGGGTCTTAATTCAAAGATGTTTTGCTCGTTTTTAAGTGCATATCAGAAGTTCGATTGCCCTCTTTGGCTTTCTTTTTCATATCCACGTTTTCTCATGTAATTAATAGTTTTCAAAGAAGCGATAACTGCAATAGATGATGCAGAAACAACCATTCCTAATAAGACTTCGACTGTTAAAATAGCAGGTGCAGGCTTGTCTTCAAATAGACACCCGACTGAATAGTAAGTGCCATTATACTCTAAATTACTAGTTTCGTGAGCCGATATTAATTCATGAAGTTGCGTATCTTGTGGCGACCCAATATACACATAATTTTGGTTTGACATTGCCTCAAGAACGTAGCCATCAGGATTCTCCAAGACAAAGTAATACCTAGGTTTCTCACTGAGCTTAGATGCGTAAATAACATATGAAGGACGATAAATAGACTGCATTTCAATCATGCCAACCGTTGAGAAAACTATCGTTAAAGTAAAGAAAACCAAAGCAACACTTGTTCTGGAGAGTTTTCTTGACATGATTTACACAAAACACATGATGTTGTTAGTTTTCATATAGGAATATGTGCGTTCAAAAGAGGACAACAATCAAAATTACTTCTTTCATAATCACAAGTTTTCACTTAACAAGCATTTACTTAGAAAGCCCTCAAAAATAGAAGACACTTCTATCACGGTTTTCAAGTTAGTTTGCCCTCACCTTCCTTGGGTCAGAGCTTTGAAGAAAAAAGTTAAGGCTATTTGGATGACTTCAGAGATGACGATGGTGGGCAATATTCCTTCGTTTCTGGTTGTCAGTTCCCTCAGTCTTCTTGCTGTTTTCTGCTTTGTCTGTGCCTGATCGGAGTAGAAGTGTTCAGTGAGGAATCTTGTGTCCAAGATTTCTTTCAAGCCTAGTATTCCTCGCGGAGCTTGTCTATGTGCTTCTTGATTTCTTCTACCTTGCCGTATTTTGCGTCTACGCCTGCCATGTCTTCAAGTCTCAGGATTGGTTTGAAAAGTACTCCCTGATCCGTGGCTTCTACGAGCAGCTCATCACCTTCTCTTATGTTCAGTTTTTGTCTGATTTCTGCGGGAATAGTGGTTTGGCCTCTTCGGGTTACTTTCACTACGTTCTGCACCCAGAGTCACTCTCATATAACAAACGAATGTACTACTGCACAAGGATTTCCTATTTGAATGTTAAGATAGGATTTGCCTTTGTGTTCTGGACAGTTCGGGGCGTCAGATTCGCGGAATAGATTGTTGCGAAGCGCGCGCTAAGGAAAGACGCACAAACCTACTTCATGGACTGCCACTGCCAACCTGCTCCCTTCCGGATCACATATCCTAGTCCAGGAAAAGGGAAATGATAAGCATGTACTAGTGCTTTCTGAGTTGCGGCTCGATCGAGAAGCTGGCGCCGAGTGGCTATGACTTCCTCAGGAGCCAAATCATACTTGATGTACCAGTCGGGCTGCTCTATATGAATTTGATGAATCAACGCGTCACCGATGCACAACAGCTGCCTGTTGTCAGAGAAGATTGAAACAGCCATATGTCCAGGGGTGTGACCAGGTGCACCTACGGTACATACACCAGGTACAATTTCCTTATCATGGTCCACAAGTTCGAGTTGATCTTGAATTGGGAGAAGGTAATCATGTGCGCATTTGATGAGCAATTCTCTGTCGCTTTCACTCACGTTCAATCCCGACAGGTTTGGTTTGGGGAACCAGAAATTCCATTCATCTCTCGACATGATGTAGCGTGCGTGAGGGAATGCTGGCTTGCCCTGCTTATTGATGTTTCCTCCGATGTGGTCAGGATGAGCATGCGTGAGGATTATCGTGTCGATGTCCTCAGGCATAATTCCTTCGGCTCGTAGGTTGGGGATCAGTCTGCCAGTAGTTGGTTCCAAGTCACCTTCACCTGTATCGACCAGAACCAGGTGCTGACCCGTGTCAATCAGCACGCTTGGATACGGGCTGACATATTCTTTCCAATTCGTGATATCGAGGTTGTGTTCCCTCAGTGATTTCTCTAAGCGTTCCTTAGGTGCATTGACGAAGAAAACTGAGGCAGGATCAGAATACGGGCTGTTGCCGTCATTAACGACTATGCATCTGAAAGATCCTAATTGAAGGTGAAAGCTCTCCTTACTCATAGTTATTCTGCCAACTGCTCCGTCTTCTAGACGTATGCTGCTGAGATATTTAAGATGAGAGATTTACCGTTGGCTCGCATGGAGATCTTCGTGCTAGTGCGAGAAAACTAACGCTTGCCACTTAACTGTGAAGGAAAGCTTTTTGCATTGTTATGAGAATCTATGAGGTTGCAAGCTTGCATTAGAAATAGAAGAGGAAAAACAAATGGTTAAGGTTCGCATGTCCGAGATGACTCGGATTGATATTCAGAAAGCTCTGGACAGAGGTTTTGGCACGATTGTATTCGCTGTGGGCTCAAACGAACAGCATGGGCCTCATCTGCCTACCTGTACGGATACGTTGGAAGGTGATGTTTTGGCCAATAAAGTGACTTTGAAACTTGGTAGGGCTCTTCAAGCGCCTTCCATAAACGTAGGATGCTCCGATGCTCACATGGTGTTCCCCGGAGCCATCAGTCTTAGACCGGAAACGCTGAAAAGTTTGATCCGTGACTACTGTGCTAGTTTGGCAAAGCAGGGATTCAAGAACATCGTCATACTTCCATCTCATGGCGGAAATTTCAATGCCGTGCGAGAGGTGACCGATGAGCTCAGCCAAAGTCTTGAAGGAACCAAAGTCGTATCTTACACTGATCTGAAAGGTCTTCTTGATTTGCTTGCTGAGTTTTCAGCCAGACATGGAGTTTCGGCTGGTGAATCAGGGGCTCACGCAGGTGAATCTGAAACGTCAATGGTTCTAGCCATACGCAAAGACCTGGTTGACATGAAGAATGCTGAAACAGGTTTTGTGGGAAGTTTCGATGATAAGATGATGGGTCTTATGTATAGTGAAGGCATCAAAGCCGTATCGAAGAACGGTGTGCTTGGTGATTCTCGCAAAGGAAAGGCTTGCAATGGGGAAGAGTATCTGGAGCTTTGGGCAGAGAAAATGGTAGACTTTGTCCGAAAGCAGGTCGACATCTGATCAACTCAATGTTGCGCTCGATAGAACAAATTTCTGGAGGATTGTTCTATCTCACAGCGCTAATCTTAACGTAGGCGTTGATTTCATGGCGTCGATATTCATTCCACGCCTTGAAATCTGAGCAGATTGATCTGGCTCTTCAAATGTTTATCAAGCCATTGTCTAACGATCTCAGGGGTTTTGAAGAGTAGCGCGCGAGAGAGATGTGCAGCGTCAACAAGCTCTACAGGTGGTATCTGAACTTCTGCCGAGGAGTCTTCACCAGCGAACATGAGATACAAGCCAGTTGAGCAACGCTGTCGCGGCAACTAGTATGTAAGGCTGAATTGCACGCCAAGTGCTCGCGCGCGCGTTAGGTTTTTATCTTGATGGGATAACATTGGCTGAGGGTTGTTTTTTGAGCGACAAGCCACGTGAATATGCGTTTGCTGGTAGACTCGAAGAGGCGAGCAGGCTTGAAGCACAGGCCAAAGCGGTTGAAAAGATAATTGAAGGAGAACTTGAGATTTTGGGTTTGAAGCCGAACATGAGAGTTCTCGATGCCGAGTGCGGAACGGGTGCTATTACGAGGAGGATAGCTTCGAAGGTTTTTCCAGCAGAGGCTTTTGGCATAGACATTGATCCTTTGTTTATTGACAAAGCAAAGAAGGCAGCACTTGACGAGGGCATAAAGAACGTGCATTTTGAGCTGGGTGACATTGACAATCTAAGGTATGATGGCGGGTTCTTCGATTTAGCGTATTGCAATGTTGTACTAATGCACGTGAAAAACCCGGTTAAGACTATTTCAGAGTTGAAGAGAGTCACCAGAAGAGGCGGGGTTGTTGCAGCGTCTGACGTTGATGATGACACTTTGCTCATCTATCCCCCCGCACCGAAGTTTCTCGAGTTATGGTCAGAATGGGCCAAACGGGCAAAAGCCAGGGGAATGGACCGCCACGTTGGCAGAAAGCTCTATTCAATATTCTCAGAAGCAGGCTTGAGTTTCACTAGAATCTATCCCCTTCCGATGGTTGCCACCCAGCAAGACCCAGACGCATTGGGGGCGCTTGTTTATCAATATGTTAAGATCCTCGAACAGGACAAGAATGCTATGTTAACGGAAGGCGTGACCACAGAAAGAGACTTTGAAGAAGCACTGAAAGAAGTCAGACATTTCCTGGAAAATCCTGGTTCGTTTATTATGGTATCATTCTTTCTCGCAGTGGGAGAGTGTTCTGGCTAGAACGGTCTGTAGCGCACGCTACACGATCACGCTCAAGAGACGACAAGCAGACTTCTCCAAATTACCCTATCAATAGAGCACTATTAGATACTATGTTCTTATTACTTTTGGAATAATACCTGATTCAACTATCAGCTCCAATTGCACAAAATGAGCAGAAAAATGGGAATGCCTGGGAACTTTTCTTCCATGTACTCTGCAGACATCGCCATTTGAAAGGGTAATAGACTTTTACTCTTGCAGAGCACTAGCTTTAAACACTCCAAAAAGTGAGCTGTTTGGGCGCGCGCTAGAACTTGGACGAAAACATTGCAGAGATTGTCTTTGATCCTGAGGCTAAACGAATTGTGAGGATGACTTTTTATCATGATGATCTTCGTTTCCGGTGTAGACGCTGTGCAGTCTTCTGCTGCAAGCTTGGTGGACCAATACTCACTAAGAGCGATATGGAGCGTGCAAAGCTGGCAGGACATAGATTGGAAGGCTTTTTGGAGACAACAGTGGATCCGAAGTTCAAGCGCTTGCCTATGATGGTTGGAAACTTGAAAAACAATAAAGATGAATCGTGTATTTTCCTAAAATCCAGCCCAAAGAGAGGAGTTTACGAGTGTCCGATCTACGATTCTAGGCCAACTCGCTGCAGATTGTACCCGTTCGACTTTGAAAGAGTCAGTCCGAACTCCTTCACGCTTAAGCTTATTCCTTCCTGTAACGGCCTAAACGCTGAAGATGGTGAGTTGGTGAATGAAAACTTCATTACGAAACATTTGCTTAACGCCTTGTTGGACCTGTTCGCATGAAGAAATCCATTAACGGTGTGTAAGAAATTGCGCCGAACTTATCACGCGCTACTATTGTGCGCAAGTTGGATGAATGCCTGAAGGTGGTGCGCTTATGGTCTTAGCGCGCGCTTCTTATTGCTTGTGGAATAATACCTGATTCAACCATCAGCTCCAATTGCATAAAAAGAACAGGCCACCCGTGCAACATCGCTCCGTGGTTCAGGTTCATAGCGCGCGCATCTGCAACGAGCTTTTGCCCTCTTAAAACTCAGCATCATTTTCTGGGTTCATAGTCTTTGCACGTTTCATATTCTAGCGCCTTTAAGGAGTTTCTGAAACTGAAAACCTTTAAATGTGTATTGTATTTAAAACAAAATGAAGAAAGGAGGATTATCACAATGAAAAAGACCTGGTCCGACGGCGCCCCCCACAAAAGCGGCTTCGTGACTGCCAACGGCATCCGGCTTCACTACCTCGACTGGGGTGGCTCAGGTGCGGCGCTGGTCGCCACCCTGCTCACCGAGCGGCGGGACTACACCAAGGTCCGCTCGCCAGCCCTCGCGATCTATGCCGAGACAATGTTAGATGTGCGCTACGGGGACTCAGCCCAGCAGGCGAAGAACCTCGCTTAGGAGCAGAATAATATGGCCCCATTCCGAGCGGCGTCCATCGAGCGAGTCCGCCGGGAGCTGCCCGACATCGAGATCGTGAAAGCCCTTGGCACCCATAGTGACTTCGTCTTCACGTCCCGGGAGCAGGTGGTGGGCGCCATGCAACGGTTCCTCAGCGGGTCGGCACCTCAAAGATGAGACGCGCGCTACCAACTCATTTTAGACCAATTTAGGAACACGCATGCGCGCTTCATGCAGGAACGCCGAAAAACCAGCTAGCGCAAGAACAACACGTTTTTGCGGAACACCACAAAAAACACGACCAACAGACACAAAAGGCTTATAGTTGTTGGATTTACTAACTACATCTTTCAAAATTGAGGTGGAAAATTGAAGAAAGTTGGAATAATCGCAGGCAGCATATCACGATTTGACAATCCGAGACACACATTACAGGAGGAGATGTGCGCAGAAGCCGTCAAAATGATTCTGGATGACGTTCCAGATCTGGAACTGGGCGACTTTCTGAAGAAAGGCTACGCCTGTTGCTATTCATACTTCAGCGATATCCTTGAGCAGCAGCAGTGTATGCACTGGATAATCAACGACTACCTAGGGCTGAGTGGCGTCCCATCCTACAGAGTGGAATCAGGAGGAGCAACTCCTATCGACGCCATAATCAACGCGGCACTGTGGATCCGCTCAGGCATGTTTCCAATGGTCCTAGTCGTCGGCTGGGAAAAGATGAACGAGCTCCCCATCCAGAAAGTCAACGAAGCCATAGCCATCGCAGGCGACACAGACTGGGACTTCGTCTCAGGCTTCACCTACAACGCGTTCTACGCGACCATGGAAGCGAGGCGGATGCACGTTTACGGAGACACGGAAGAAGACCTTGCCCAGGTCGCAATGATGTGCCACAACAACTCGCTCGAAAACCCCTACGCACAATGGCCAGCTCAGCACGGCCCGGGCAAGATCACGGTAGAGGACGTTTACAAGTCTAGACTGATATCTTGGCCGTACAGGCTGCATGAATGCGCGATGACAAGCGAAGGCGCGTCAGCTCTGCTTCTGGCAAACGAGGAATTGACCAAGAAGTTCACGGACAATCCAATTTGGATAAGCGGCGTAGGCTTCGGCTCAGACACGATGAGGGCCGGAGACCGACCGGATAACCCAGCCTGGAAAGGCGTGTATCCAGAAGACGAAAAAATCTGGCCGGAGAACGTGCCAAAACCCCTGTCACCATACCCGGACCTGCTCAACTTTGGCTCACTTCGAGTGTCTGCGAGGATGGCATACAAGGACGCGGGAATAAAGAACCCCCGAAAAGAAATCAGCCTAGTAGAAATCTTCGACCCCTACGCAGGCGTCGTCTTGGCAGGACTGGAAGATTTTGACCTCTGCAAACGAGGAGAAGGAAAAACGATGGTCCGAGACGGCGTGATACAGCCTCACGGAGAGCTTCCATGCCAACTCAGCGGAGCCTGCACGGCACAAGGACACGCGGTCGGCTCAACATCTATCGCAATGGTCGTTGACACTTATTGGCAGCTAAGCAACCAAATAGCCAAGAAATGGGGCGCACCCAGCAGACAACTGAGCAAGCCGAAGAAAGGCTTCATACACGGACACGGCGGCACAGGATGCCAAGCAGGCGCCGTGGTGCTGGAGGTGTAAAAAGATGAAGCAACCAGGACCAGAAAAAACCCTAAAGGAAGCAGCAATTGACGAGAAATTGTGGAACGAATGGGAACGCAAAGGCGGGTGGAGACCGGAAGGATGGAAAATAGTTGAAATGAACGATGGACCAACACTGAACGACCTGAAGCCCGAAAAATTCCTAATCGTGCACAGACCACACGGCAGCATGTTCCATCACAGCTACGGCAAAGTCTCAAAATTCTTCATGGGGCTCTTTGACGGAAAACTCTACGGCACAAAATGTCCAAAATGCGGACTAGTATACTGTCCCCCGAGGGCACATTGCTTCAACCCAAAATGCAGGCTGGAAGAAACACAGTGGGTCGAGCTTCCGAAGAAAGGAGAAGTTCACTCGTACACGATCATGGTCATCGCCTGGCCATCCATGGCGCACCTACAGCCTCTAGTCGGCGCAATGATTAGAATCGACGGAACAAACACGTGCTTGCCCATGACAATGAGAGAAGTAGACCCGGAGAAAGTCAACATTGGCCTCAAGGTCAACGTACACATCGAAAAACATGCAAAAGGTGACCTACTAGACGTCTACGCGACACCCGCAGAGGAACCAGTGGCACCGAAGAGAACACCTGAAGAATTGAAACGCTTCAGACAGGACATGGACAGCACACGAGCCTGGGTGAAGAAGACCTTCGGCCCAAAATAAGCTCAAATGCTCAAAACCACATCCCCTTTTTGACATTTCTCTTTCACGGCTTCTGCCTTGAAGAAGCCGAGAATGGGCTGAAGAAATTTAAATAGTCGTTCTGGCAGAATCTCCATTCTCGCGCTAGCCGTCAGAGGCGACTCCCATCTTGAAGGGTAAACCACTCGTTTCAATTGTCTCTGCAGGCTTGTCAAAATTCGGCAAGCTGGAAGGCATGTACGCCAGGGAAATCTTTGCAGAAGCCGCGAAAGAAGCCTTCGACCGTTGCCCAAACCTGAACCCCAAGAAAGAAATTGGGGCCTTGTTCGTCGGACACATGGGCGAATCATACGAGCATCAGGGACACACCGGAGCAACGATGGCTGACTGGTCTGGCCTACTGCCTGTGCCAGCCACGCGAACAGAGGCCGCATGCGCTTCCTCCGGCGTTGCCCTGAGGACGGCTATTCACGCTGTGCTCTCAGGCCTCTCGGACATAGTTATGGTCGGGGGCGTCGAAAAGATGACACACAGAACCACTGCCGAAGTCACGGAGTACTTGGCCATGGCATCTGACTTTCCGTTTGAGCAATGGCAGGGCATAACCTTCCCAGGCTTATACGGGTTGATGGCCACGGCGCACATGCATGAATACGGCACGACGGAAAAGGACTTGGCCCTTGTAGCCGTGAAGAACCACTATCACGGAAGCATGAATCCCAAGGCTCACATGCAGAAGGAAATAACGCTTGAAACTGCCATGTCCTCACGAGTCGTGGCCTGGCCCCTGAAACTGTACGATTGCTCACTCATAACTGACGGCGCCAGCTGCCTCATTCTCACAAAACCCGGGCTTGCTAAGAAATACACGGACATGCCCGTGCAGATCATCGGAACCGGCCAAGCAAGTGATACCATAGGCCTGTACGAGAGGGACAGCTTCACTTCTCTCGCAGCGGCAAGAATTGCGTCTAAGCAAGCCTACGAGATGGCAGCGGTCAAGCAGGGGGACATAGACGTGGCCGAAGTCCACGACTGCTTCACGATCGCTGAGATAATTGCTTATGAAGATTTAGGCTTTTGTAAGGCTGGGGAGGGCAGGCGTCTAATCGAGAACGGGGAAACGAAGCTGGGCGGAAGAATTCCCGTGAACACAAGCGGCGGGCTAAAATCGAAGGGACATCCCGTCGGCGCAACCGGAACGGCTCAGGCCTACGAGATATACCTGCAGCTCACGGGACGAGCGGATAGGAGACAGGTCAAAGGTGCAGAGATTGGCTTAACTCACAACGTCGGCGGTTCAGGCGCGACTGCAGTAGTACACATTTACAGGAGGGCTTAAGATGGTCGCGCAAGCCCCTTTCACGATAGAACAGCTCTGCAAATTCATGAACGAAGGAAAACTCATGGCTGGAAAATGCAAGAAATGCGGCAAAATACACTTCCCACCAAGGCAACTGTGCGACGAGTGCCTCTCAAACGAGTTCGAATGGACGCAGATCCCGACCATGGGAAAACTGCTCACCTACACCGTCATCCACATCGCGCCAGCACAGTTTCAGGCAATGGCACCATATGCAATAGGCATAATCGGACTTGACAATGGACTAAAAATCCCCGGGATGATCAAAAACGTGCCCCTTGACAAGATAAGGATAATGATGCCACTATGCATGGTCATAGAACCCTGCAGTGGAACAGGGCAATGGCCACAATGGCCAAGATATCATTTCGAGCCTCTGCAGACGTGGAAATCTTGACTTTTTCGGTTCCGTATTAGTCATGTTGGATTCTGCAAGATATGAAGCGCGTGCTAGGAAAAAGCATAACTTCATTGAGGCAGATAATCCACGTGGGGTTAAGCTTGACTGTATGTCCTGACAAACAAAAAGTGGCAATCGTCGGTGCCGGTTTCGTCGGCTCAACGCTCGCTTACTCGCTCCTCATTCAGGGAACAGTTTCTCAAATCACGCTGATAGATGTGAACAGGGAAAGAGCAGAAGGCGAGGCCATGGACCTGAACCACGGCATGCCATTTGCCTATCCAACCAAGATTGTCGTGGGCGATTATGCAGATTGTCGGGACGCAGACATAGTAGTGATTTCCGTGGACCGAGGCCAGAAGATTGAGAAATCACGTTTAGAGCTGGCGCAGGGAAACTTTGAGCTCTTCAAAGAGATCATTCCCCGAATCGTAGAGTACAACAGAGAATGCATATTGATCATCGCGTCAAATCCGTTGGATGTCATGACGTATGCCGCGTTGAAGCTTTCGGGTCTGCCTAAGAACAGGGTTATTGGCTCGGGCACGATTTTGGACAGCGCTCGACTGCGATACCTGTTGGGTGAGCACTTGCAGGTTGATGCCAGGAATGTACACGCGTACGTGATTGGTGAGCATGGTGACAGCGAAGTGCCCGTCTGGAGCCTGGCAAACGTGGCAGGAATCCGTCTAGTTGACTATTGTCCCATATGCAAGCTCCCCTACGACACGAATCAATTGAACGAGCTGTTCCTAGAGGTGAAAAACGCTGGCTACGAGATCATAAAACGCAAGGGAAGAACGCATTACGCCATTGGGTTGGGAATCACAAGAATAGTGGAAAGTGTCCTCAGAGATGAGAACGCGATCCTAACGGTCTCCACTTTCCTCGAGGACTATCACGGAGTGCGCGACATCTGCCTCAGCGTTCCGGCAATCATCGGCCGAGGCGGCATAAAGGAAACAATCACCCTTCCACTGAACGAAAAGGAAAAAGAAGACTTCCAAAAATCAGCCATCATAGTGAAAAACGTCGCCGATTCACTCATGCCTTAAACCAGACGTGCGTGATTTGACACTTCATCTGAACCATGAGCAAAACAAAATGAAGACGCTTATTCGCGCTTTTCACCATCATAAGATGCATGTCCCGCTCAACCTTTTGTCAGGCAGGATCCATAGGGGCTGGTCAAAACCTGCGGTTCGAGCGTAAAGTTTAAAGGTCTAATGCTTCGTTTAGGTTTCGATTATTCTTTGAGCCGGGGTTCATCGTTTGAGTCGAAAACTAGAGAGTCTGGAAGAGCGTAAGGCTGAGGTTCTGATCAAGCTTAGAGGATACAAGCTTGTCAAGAAACAGAAACATGACGACGCCGTCGGCTACATAGTGGACATGCCGAAGGAAAAGGAGAAGGCCCTCGTCTGGTGTGTCCCAGGCGAAAGCACCGTGGGCATAGCGTCGATCAACCGCCTGCAGAAAGTCATGCAAGACTTGGAGTTAGAAAGGGGAATAATCGTCACTGACGGGAGATACACCCACGCCGTGAAGCAGGGAGCCAAGAAAAGGAAAATCGAGCTCCTGCCTAAAATGTTTCCAGCGTTCGACCTTTTCGAGCATGCCCTCGTTCCAGTACATCGAATCCTGAGCGAAGAAGAAAAGAATGAACTGCTGGCCAAATACAGGGTCAAGCCCTACCAGTTGCCTCAGATCGGATCATCCGACCCTGCGGTCAAAGCCATAGGCGCAAAGCCCGGCGACGTACTGCGCATAATGCGTAAAAGCCCAACCGCAGGAGAACACACAGCGTTCCGCTACGTCATCGAGTAGAAACGAGGCTGAACCAATTCGTATGTGCCCCACGTGGCTAAAGTGACTCGGCAGGGGTCATGATTCTCTCGTGCTCTCTTGGGCTAATTCGTAGAGGATTACCAATGCTTCGCCCTTGGAGATGTTGAGCCTTGCGGCCAACTCTTCAGCTGCGATCCTAGGTTTTTCTTGCAGGATGTTTTCCCTCGTGTATGCCTTGTGGTTTGGATACATCGTCAGCGTATGCACCGTTTCGATGAGTATAAGCCAGAGCTTCTCTTTCGAGTATTCCTCAAAGGTCATTAGGCATCAGTAGTACATTACGCATGGTGGGTTATTCGGTTTACTTTCGTTTGTTCTGCCAATTCATGATGCGACTTCCTGCACATTCAGACCGCCGCCAAACGATGCGGCTCTCGAGTTTTGCAGGTGACCACAAAAGTCTTATTGGTTGTGGCTTTACAAACGTCCGCCATAAACTATAATTCTTTGGGGCAATTGATTAGGCTTCTTGCCTATTAGGTAGGATTTGTTGGCTTGAAAGTCACGGCCGTCGTGTTCGACTTGGACGGGACCATCGCGAGTTTCAACATAGATTATATGGCGGTCAGATCTGAGGTCCGCAGCTTCCTCATAGGCCAAGATCTGCCCGCGTCAGTCATGGCGGCGGACGAAAGCATATTTGACATGTTGAAGAAAGCGGAGACCTATCTGAACAATAACGGCAAACCTGAAAAGGTTCTCAGAGAAATTCGTGATAAGGCGCTGGCCATCGCGGAGAAGTATGAGTTGGAGGCTGCGAGGAGCACGTCCCTTCTTCCCGGCGTCGTCGCTGCGCTGAAAAAGATGAAGAAAATGGGTTTGAAAATCGGTTTGTGTACGGTTAACAGCGACAGGGCCGCGAGTTACATATTGAAGCGGTTCAAGATAGCAGAGTATTTTGATGTCGTAGTTCCCAGAAACGGCTTGCGGTACGTTAAGCCAAACAGTGAACACTTGGAGGTTACCTTGAAGGCCTTAGGCGTTGGCCCAGAAAACGCTGTGTTGGTTGGTGACGGAACAAGAGACATGCAATGCGCGAAGGAGTTGAAAGTCATTGCCGTCGGCTTGCCCACAGGAGCCTCCTCCATAGATGAGCTGATTGCCCATGGGGCAGACTATATCGTAACGTCGGTCGCCGACGTGCCGAGGCTTGTGGGCGACATTGACAGGAGTGCCGAAAAGCTCAATAGCTAACCAAGTTAGGGTACACCGCATATCACGGAGTCCACGTTTTCCCTCAACCGTTCCGCGTCCGCCATGAATTTGGCGGACCACTGTGGTTTAGGTGTAACTTCCTTACAAAACAAACGCTCCGTCGGTTTTCCAGGCAATCGGTAAGGGTTCTTAGGTCTGCGAGGAGAAAAATGAATCCATTTAAGTGGGCAAGTGCCCTCAGAGAATTAATGACACTTGCGCATCATGACTGGTGATGCTGTTCTGGCCTTTTGATTCCTAGATGCGTAGGATGACGTTTTCGGCACATGTGCGTACTATCTCAGCATAGCCAGTGAGGGTCTCTTGCGGGTAGGGTTTGAGCGTCTTAAAGGCTTCGTCTAGAGTGTCGCCTGGGACGAATTGTTGCAGTGCGAAATTCTTCACGCCTTTGGTGATCTCGCATATTCTGTGAATGTCCTGCGTTTGCACCAGTCCAGGGACGACGGTTGTTCTGAACTCGTATTCTACTTTTCCGGTTTTCAGGATTTCAATCGTCTTCAAGAGTTCAGTAGTGTTTTCTGCTCCCAGGTTTCGGTATTTTTCTGGGGATGTTTTTACGTCTAGGGCGACGTAGTCCAAATGCGGTAGACATTTTTCCAATGTTTTCGAATCAAGGCCATTCGTGTCAAGTTTCACCGCGAAGCCTTTCTCTTTGAGTTTTTTCAGGAATTTCGGTAGTTCTTTGTGGATAGTTGGCTCTCCACCTGTGATGACCACCGCATCGACGTATTTCTTTCGTTCTTCAAGAATTCTCAAGGCTGTTTCTTCGGTTAAGAATGGCGGTTGAGGATCCACCACTATTCTCCAGTTGTGGCAGAAGGGACAGCGCAGGTTGCACCCGGGAGTAAAGAGCACTGACGATACCTTGTCTGGGAAGTCTGCGAGGCTTGTCTTCTGCAGGCCGCTGAACTTCATTGGGTTTGATCACTCAGGCCGCAATGGGTGCAACTTGCAAGACAGCGGGTTTGTCGAAGGTTCGGCGTATGGCAAACTCTGCCTGCTTCCCATCATTCCATTGGTCTACGGGGCGAAGGTACCCCACGACTCGAGAGTAGACTTCGCATTTGGCTCCGCAAGTTGGGCACTCTCTGTGTTCACCGTTCACGTACCCATGGTCTGAGCATATGCTGAAGGTAGGCGTCAACGTGAAGTACGGCAAATGTGAATTCCAAGATACTTTGCGGATTAGCTCAGCTGCGGCTTTCCATGAGTGAAGCCTTTCTCCAAGATATACGTGGAAGACTGTGCCACCCGTGTAGAGGGTCTGCAGTTTGTCTTGATGCTCCAGCGCCTCGAACAGGTCACCTTCAAAATCAACTGGCAACTGCGAACTGTTTGTGTAGAAGGGCTCAGCACCCATTTTCACGTTCTTCTCGTTACCCGCGATGATGTCCGGATATTTCCTCTTGTCTATGCGGGCAAGCCTATAGGTAGTACCCTCAGCAGGCGTCGCTTCAAGATTATACATGAGATCAGTCTCCTCTTGGAATTCCACGAGTTTCTTGCGCATGAAATTGAGAACCCTCACTGCAAAATCGGTTCCTTCAAATGAAGCAATGCCGACTCCGAAAAGGTTCGAAATGGCCTCGTTCAGGCCTACGATGCCAATAGTTGAAAAGTGATTGCGCCAATATTTCCCGTGTTGCTCATTGACCCCTCTCAAATAACGCCTCGAATACGGGTAGAGCCCAAGCTCCGTGAAACCCTCGAGCACTTTGCGTTTTATCTCCAGACTGTCCCTCGCAATCTCCATCATATGTCCTAACCGCTCGAAGAACTCGTCCTCATCCTTCGACAAATACCCTATCCGTGGAAGATTAAGCGTGACGACGCCGATCGAACCCGTGAGCGGGTTGGCTCCGAAGAAACCGCCGCCACGCTTGGTCAACTCTCTATTGTCGATCCTCAGATGGCAACACATGCTTCTGACATCTTCCGGCCTCATGTCACTATTGATGAAGTTTGAGAAATATGGAACCCCATACTTCGCAGTGACTTCGAAAATCCTCTCAGCCACAGGTGAGTCCCAATCAAAATCCTTCGTCAAGCAATATGTAGGTATTGGAAAGGTGAAGACTCTGCTTTTTGAATCACCTTGATTCATGACGTCTGCAAAGGCCATGTTGAACATTTCCATCTCAGTCTGCATGTCACCGTACTTGGCATCCATCACTTGACCGCCGATAACGACGTTTTCGTCTTTCATGAAATTCGGAACAGTCAAGTCCAATGTGACGTTTGTAAACGGCGTCTGGAACCCTACACGGGTGGGCACGTTCATGTTGAAGAAAAACTCCTGCAACGCTTGCTCCACGTCCTTTTGCGACAAACCATCGTAGTGTATGAACGGCGCCAAATAGGTGTCAAATGTACTGAAAGCCTGTGCACCAGCAGCCTCACCTTGAAGCGTATAGAAGAAGTTGACGGCCTGCCCTAGCGCTGTGTGGAAATGCTTTGCAGGCTTGCTCTCAATTTTCCCCGATACTCCGCCGAATCCGGAGATGAGCAGGTCTTTCAGATCCCAACCGACGCAGTATGCGCCCAAGACGCCCAAGTCATGGATGTGCATGTCTCCTGAGAAATGTGCATCAGCAATGTTCGGTGGGTAGATTCGCGTGATCCAGTATTTGGCAACGACGGTTGATGAGAGGTAGTTGTTTAACCCCTGCAAGGAATAGCTCATGTTCGAGTTCTCTTTCACCCGCCAATCTTCAATGTCCAAGTATTGATCTACAAGGTCTGCGGAACTCAGAAGCGACGCTAACTCCCGCAGGTCTTGATGTTGCTTTCTGTACAGAATGTAAGCCTTAGCCGTTCGGGCATGCCCGTTTTCAATGAGTATTTTCTCAACTGAGTCTTGAATTTCTTCTACTGTCGGAACTCCGTCTTCTCCAAAACGTTTTCCCAGTTCTAACACAATTCGGTCGCTGAGTTTCTTGGCCTGTTCTCTGTCTTTTCCGCCAACTGCTTTGGCAGCTTTCAAAATCGCATTTGTTATACGTTCCTGATCAAACGGTTCTAATCTTCCTTCACGTTTTCGGACCAGCTTCATGTTTTTACCTCTTTCAACAGTTTCTTGAAATCTTCAGGTTCCCCGAATTGCTTGTACACCGAGGCAAACCTGATGTATGCTACTCGATCGAGCTTTTCCAAGCTCTCCATCACGAGGTCTCCTATCTGCTGGGAGCTGACTTCCTCCTTTCCTAATGACATCAAATCCCGCCTAACGTGCTCTGCCAGTTCATGGATTTTATCCGTTGTCACGGGTCTTTTCTCGCATGCTTTTTGAAGACCTCGCACGATCTTGTTCTCGTCGAAACGTTCCAGCCTACCGTCTTTTTTCTTCACCATCAATTCGATGGTCTCGACGTACTCGTAGCTTGTGAAGCGCCTGCCGCACTCTGCACACTCTTTTCGCCGCCTAACAGTGTTGTCAGGCGAGTCACGTGTTTCGAGGGTTCTAAGTGTTTCAGCCCCGCAGTATGGACACTTCATAACTTCACTTTTTTTTTGTGCGGCACAGTCCTTAGTGTCTAGTTGTTAAAGCAGACGCTGTATCTAGTGTTTTGTTATTTAAATCATTTCTACTGCAATATGGAAATTGCCGTTCAAATGTGGTTCGGAAGGATACCAAAATACACAGAATCATAGAAAAATATGATAGTCGAAACAGGTTCTCTTGAATAAGACAACCTCGATTCTGGTCAATGAGAAAAGCGTTTAAGATTTTCGATGAAACCTTCGGACAACAGGGTTAAACGCGCGTGCCAGCGCACCCGAAAATGCAAACACCACGCAACTGAAAACCAACACTGCGGCAAAAGCGAAGAAGACGCCAGCATAGTGAAGACTTGATGCAAGAACCAGACCGCTTGCAAAACCGCCTACCGTCTGTCCAACATCCATCGACGTGTCCAGAAACCCCATTGAAGTGCCAACAAGCTCTTTTGGCGCTAATTCACACATCAGCGGTGAGGTTGAAGCAGTAACAGTCGCAAATCCAAAACCATAGACTACGAGCAGAACGACCAGAGCCCTGAAGTCCTTAACGTAAGGAACTGCGGCGAGTGCCAAAGCAGAAAGAATACAGCCAGCAATTATCGGAACTCGTCTTCCAATTTTGTCTGAAACCCTGCCCATAGTTGGTCTTGCGAAGATTGCGACTGCTAACACGCTTGAATAAATCAGGCCCTGCCCTAAAGTCGTGTATTTGAGGACATTTATCATATAGTCTGCGAGATAGAAGTCAAACGCGCCAAAAACATAGTACTGACCTGCCTGCACAAGGCTGACGACGGCTGTAGCAGAGTTGCTTGCCAGTCTCCACCAATCAGAAAGCATTTTCTTCATCGTTTTACCCGCTGGCATCGTTGGAACAGCAGCTGTCAATCGTTGTCTTCTTGCCAGAAATGGCAACGATATAATGAGGCCTGTCAGTGCTGCAAAAGCCACTGCAAGATAGACTTGATGAAAATCGTTGTTTGTAGCGAATAATATGTAGCCTCCTAAACTCGGAGCAACGATTCTTCCCACGTAAGTCGCGGAGGTGAAAAGGGAAATTCGTTCGCCACGTTTGGCAGGAAAAAGTTCCGCTATCGACGCCTCAGCTACCGGAACAAAGATAGCAGTTGCAAAGCCGTGGTAAAATCGGACGAGCACCAACTGCCGCCAATCGGTGATGAGGAGGTATAGGAATGGGGCTGAAGCGAAAATCAAGCCGGATATCAGCAAGAACCTCTTTCTGCCGAGGACATCAGAAAGTGAAGCTGCGGGCAGGCTTACCAGGATCCCAGGTATCGTAGAAGCTGCAACTAGCAGGCCGCTCCAAGCGTCTGGAGTTCCAAGGCTTGTTGAAAGGGGATTCAGGACTGAGCCACTTTTCGACATCGTCGAACTTAGAATCATGAACCCTCCCATCACGCAGAGACTCCAGAAGACTGCCTTGGCGGCGTTTTCAGTTTTCGCCATCGATGACACAACTTGACTTTTCAATACTTTTTCCACAACCTAATAAAAGTAGGGGTACACAGACCAGTTCTTGCCCTCAAAGCATGCCAGGATCCCACCCTTCCACGAAGGATGAGTCTAGGTTGCGAGGATTGACAAGAGAATCGTTTCAGTCATCGTTGAAAGATCGGACACATGCTTCGACAAATTCTTTGATGACAGAAGAGGTCACTTGGGTCCCATGGCGATTGTTGATTATCATGATAAGAATCTCGCAACGGTTCCTACCATCCGAGCGATCAGCTTTTTTTGAGAAGGAATGAACTCCGCTGCCTTCTACACTCCCGGACAGAAACAGTCTAATGATCTTTTCCTAAAAACCCGAGCGGGTCTCAGGCGAAGAATCAATGGGGGTTTATATGTAAGAATCTTCCAAAATGTGCACTATTAAGAGTATTAGTCTCGTTCTTGTGTCAAAAAAGGCGGGAGTTTTTAAGGTTCCTTGGTTCTGATCTCATCAACATTCAATTCTTTTACTCGTGTTTCGATGAATTCTGCAACCTTATCTTGGCTGTATTTTCTTTCCTCTTCTTGCTTCTTAAGCTGGTCTTCGATGGTTTCTAGAACTTTTTTCACGTCGAAGGGTTTCATTATGTATGCGTCTGCTCTCCTGTTCACTGCCTCTATTGCGTTTTGCAGGGTTGGATATCCAGTGATTATTATTTTCCGCATTCTGGGTGTCGTGTCTTTCAGTTGCGTTAGCAGTTCAGTGCCCTCCATGTCCGGGAGCCTGATGTCTAACAGCGCCACGTTGTAGAATCTCCTTTTGGTTGCATCTATTCCCTTCCTGGCAGTTCCTACAGAATCTACGGTGTATCCTTCGTCTTGGAGTATGGCCACTAGGACCTTTCTTATGTTCTCATCATCATCAACGACGAGGATTCTGATATTTTCATCCAAGTCTTTCACCTCCATCTTTCTTCAGTCTTGCGGCAGCAATGACGTCTTCGTTCGTCTCCACAATGTTTCTATTGATTGGCAAGTTGGGACCTCTTGATGATGAAGACTTCATTAAGGCCTCATAAATCATTTGTGAAGTTGGAATCTGTATTGGTGGCACACTGTCAAAGTTGACAGGAGCCCAAAACATTCGAGTGGCTGCGTTCACTTCTTCGTTTTCAAGTAGCTCTTCTTGGCTGCAGCGGCATACTCGGCAAAGGTCAGGTTTTTGCCTTCGTCCCATTCGAGTGGTTCCCCGATTTTTTCGTAGAGTCTCTTCATTATGAGGATTTCCAGATACGTGGCTCCGCTCCCCCCGAAGATTTTCTCAAGGCCGTTTTCGAAACCTTCGAGTTGATTGTGGATTTCGCTTTTCGTTATTCCGAACTTATCTTCGAGGTGAAAGTAGATCGCCTCCTTGGCAGAGCCGCCTAGGCAAAGCAGCGCACCGTCTACGGCTTCAGTTAGAAGCTTGTCGAAGGATGCTCCTTTTTTTGCCAATTCCTGAATCCCTCGGAAAAATCACGATGAGGGGTTGGTTAGGGCTTTCGCGGATAAATCCTTTGTGGACACCGATCGAGGCATCTGGCATTTCAGCCTTCTGACTTGGTTGCCTGCGAAAGATTGGCCGAATGGTCTTAGATAATGTGAATCCATATTTTGAATTCATAAGATCTATTTGATCTTCGATCAAATCTTTGCTTGGCTCGACTCGTGGGTGTTGTTGCTTGAAAGTGGAAATAGTCGCGCTGATTGTTCGCGCAGTTTGCACGGCATTGGCGTTCAGTTTTGCTTTTCTATCTTTCCAAGCAGCAAATGAAGTTTGGAAAAGGCAGTTTGCAGTCATGGCGGCTTCGCCGCTGGTCGTTGGAGTAATAATACTGGCGTTCTTAGGCATCTACTGGAAAATGAAGACGACATAGTCCTGCAAGGTCTAGCCGTTTTTTCTCCATTCGGAAACATGCGGAAAACAAACGTTAAATGACCTGCCCGCGGAATAAACGTTATGGCTGTCCTTGTTGACGATGTGGGAAGTTTCCCTCTCCCCTTACGTGTCGGTAGGAAACTGTTCGACGAGGCTTATGTTCGGGCGAGAAGAGCCATAGGTGCAGGAATGGGTATCGCCACAGACTCGTTTCTGCAAGAGAGCTTCTACAGTGTTGTGGTTGAATCTTTCAGAATGAAGTGTGCTGCGGGCCTGGACGTGGTCAACTATCCGCAGCATTACGATATGCATAGACAGCTTACGGATGTCATCACTCTCGCCATGGAAAAAGGAACTTATGTCGTTGATGAGAAGGATGCGATCATTCCTGAGGTGTTCGTGATTGGAGAGGAGGCAAGGAGATTTTATGAGGAGTTTGGGAAGAAGATTCGGCTCCGGGTCTGTGTTGTTGGTCCTCTGGAGTTGTATCTGAAGCTCGTGGGTACGGTCCCCTACAGGGACGTTCTTTTGATGTTGGCGGAGACGGCTAAGCGTTTCGCGGAGAATTCGATTCTGAATTCGAAGTATGTTAAGACTGAGGTTGTATCGTTGGACGAGCCGAGTTTCGGTTTCCTAAACGTGTCCGCGGACAAGGACGTCATCCTAGACGTCTTGAAGAAAGCTTTCAGCTTCACAGGTGTGACGAAACAAATTCATCTCCATTCATCCCTAAAGGCAACAGATGCTCTGGATATTGATGGGCTTGACGTTGTGTCGTTGGAGTTCGGGGCGTCTCCGAAGAATTTGGACGGCTTGTCAAAGAAGACGTTGGATCAGGTGGACAAGTACGTGAGAGTAGGTGTAACAAGGACGGACGTGGATTCGATCAGGGCTGAGCTTTACGACATGGGGATAGAAAAACCTGCTGTTGATCAGCTTGTTGAGCCTGAAGAAACCATGCGCAAGAGATTCAACGTGGCCAGAGAGAAGTTCGGTGAGAGGCTGCTTTTTGTTGGTCCTGATTGTGGTTTGGGAGGTTGGCCATCGCAGGAGGCGGCTGAGCTGCTTCTGAAGAGAACTGTTGATGCTGTGAAGAAGGCTCAGAGCGCTCTGGTAATTTGATGTTGACCAACAGTTTCTTGTCAGACTAACGAAGTCTCTCTTGAGCGAATTATGGTGGTGTGGGAGTCAGATGCGGCCGGGACGGTTCTCGGGCATACGTAGCTTTTTTCGGAGAGGCGGTGAGAATCGTCACACACAAAGGAAGACCGTTCGTTTTCTCTCCAAATGATCCTAAAGAAATCTGCAGCATCGTCAGTACGAGAAGTCACCTATCCCAAACTTTGCGACGCTCTTGAAAAGTAACCTGTCACTCTGCCAAAACATTTTCAAGAGACAGCTGAAGAAGTGAATAGAGAACAGGAGAAGGAGAACTCTCCCATCATGGGTTTAAAGCCAGTTGGACTCGCTGGTTGTTTTTTTCTGAAAACATTCCATGTACGCAGCAAATAGCTTCACGTCCTGAGCGATTTCGGCAGGGACGTTATCTCATTTGCAGATGCAGTCACATGCCCCAAAGGTTTTCCACACTTCTGGCATCTTACTCGTCTAGCATTCTCAAATTGGCACGGATTCTTCATCCTCCATCTCCACCGTCCAGGTAGTGTCCATAGTTGCACTCTATCGACGTCTGCCAGAGTCAATCATAAGCTTCTTATTAGGCAGTTATTTTTTCAAGTTGTTCGATAAAGTGCTCGAACTGTTTCATTCCAAGCTTCCAGAACTCTGGCTTGGTGACATCTAGACCGACAATTTTGCCGATTTGTACTGGGGAGACGCTGCTGCCTGCCGAAAGTGCCTTTTCGAATTTTGGTACGAATTTCTTTCCTTCTTCGAGGTATTTCTGGTAAAGCGCATAGACGAGCATTTGAGCATAGACGTATGGGTAGTTGTAGAATCTGAAGTTGGCCATGTAATAGTGAGGCTTCATAGTCCATTCTGCCTCCATCTCTTTGAACCAGACAACTGAGTCTCCGTACACTTTGTTCCTTGCCGCGGTCCAGTACTTGCATATGGTCTTGTAATTTAGGTATTCTCCATTTCTGATCGCATCGTACAAGCTTTGCTCAAACCATGCTCTTGCCGTCACTTGGAAGAGAACCATTCCGGCTCCGTCCAGAACCAAGCAGAGGATTGCCTTCTTCTCATTACTGGACCTTGCCTCGCTGAGAAGAAGGTCGGTCAGCAAGAGCTCGCCGAATATCGAGGCCATCTCCGCCACGATCATCGGAATCTTCATGTTCGCGAGTGGCTGGCCTCGCTCGGCATAATAGTCATGCGTGGCGTGACCAAGCTCATGGGCAAGAGTGTATGCATCGTTTAAGGATTCGTTGAAGCTGCTGAGGATGTAAGCGGATTTTCCACCGTACCAGCTGTAGCAGAAGGCACCGTTTTGTTTGCCGAATCTTGGCGCAGAATCAATGTGGTTTCGGGCAAACATGTCTTTCGTGGCAAAAGCGTAGTTCTCGTCAAACCCGCCGTAAGCCTTGGTGACCAGATTTTTTGCTTTGTCATAGCTGAACCTGATTTTTGGCGCTTCGGGCAAAGGAGCAACAATGTCGTGGCAACCGAGTTTGGGCAATTTCATGATTTTTGCTTTCAGCTTGAGATATCGCCGATACAGCCTCGTGTGGTCTTCTATGGTTTTCAGCAGGTTGCTGCTGGTCTTCTGCTCGATATCGTTTGCTATCAGGCTTGCATGCATCGGAGAATCGTAGTTTCTCCTTTCGCAGACGCTTAGCCAGTCGTTGGAGATGTTTCGAAGAGCTGAAGAGAATATCTCTCCATGTTCTCCGAGCAGACCGTAGATTGCCTTGTCCGCTGATTCTCGCGTAGCCCGATCAGGATGCCGAAGCAGACCGTTTGCCTCACCGTAGAACAGAATCTTTTTCCTGCCTTCAACCTCAACCTCAAACCTCCTCGTGTTAAGCCACTTGGTCTGCAGCTCTTCCCAACCTTTCACGCCGAATTGGTCTTTTTCAATTATGACCTGTTCTTCAACTTCAGATAACTGATGGGCAACCTGCCTCTTGATCCTTTCCAAAGCATGTTTATACTTCGCCAGTGCTGGATCCGAGATGATTTTTGGTTTCTTAGAGACGAGACCTCCGACTTCCAACTCGAAAAAAGCCAGCATCTTTTCCAGCTTTGCCTCGATCTTGGTTGCTTTATCATTTAGTGATTGGGTATCTGGCAAGGTCATGTTTGCCGCAAACGAAAGAGTTGCAAACAGTGAAATGTCACGAAGCTTGGTCTGGCAGGCCTCATACTCCTCCATGCAATTCAAGAGGCCTTTGGCAGAGAGAACCTTGATTTTTCCCTTATACCTCTCCACAAAAGCCTCCGTAATCACGACGAGATCGTCGATGGTCTTTTGGATTGAAGGGTCAGTGGTCGTCGGGAAAATCTCAGATAGATTCCATGCAACACCGCTCTTTGTCAACGCAACCAGCTCCTTCTAGAAATGCATCGAGGAAAGTTAAATGCTTTAGCATGCGACGCCTCTATCACCGGAGCATACCGAGCGCTTCGAGCAGAATCAGACGACCCAAGAACCTAATGTGATTTCTGAGCCAACACGAGAGGAACTAATGCGGGAAAATGAATCCTGGCTCGCCCCCACCGTGCCTGGATATTTCTTTTTTCAGCTTCAGAGAGCTGGAAAGTCAAAGGCTGCCTACATAGGCGTAGACTCTGGAGACATTCGCACTCTGATAGGCGGGCCCGACGGGACCCATACCCAAAAGGGGATGGGCCCAAATCCTTACCGCAACTCTAACGCGCGCGCTGAAACCTTGCTTACCAAACAAGCCATCCTGATCCACCAGGAGTCTCTCACACTCTCACTCTGCGTGTGCGTGTGTGGTGTGTGTGGGTAGGTAGGTATAGGTGGAGGAGGAGTGGTAGGGGTTGAAAGTGGTCAGTAGTCAGTGGTAGTGAGTGGTAGTGTGAGTGGTTGGTTGGATAAAACTTTACCCCAACAACAACCAACCTCATCCATGCATTTAACGTGTCACTTCAGAGCTTTCTTAGGCAATTTTTTCATGAGTCCAAGGTCTGTGGAAATGCTGGCAAGTTGCTTATCGTCAATGACGCCATGTTCATGGAGATGCTTTGCTTTCTTCATACTCAGCGCATCCACCCCAGAATGAGACCTGGTCAATCAATCTACCACGAAGAAGGGAGAGGTTTATTTGCGTTTTCTGGATGCAGGGCAAAGAAGAAAGAAGGGTTATGGAGGTTCTGGGTTTCCGCGCGGGCGTGCGAATACACTATAAGCCGCGAAGCGCCTATTATCGGAAATGCAACGTAATCAGCAGAGGAGCCAAATCAATCCTGGTATCCGCGTAAAAATCGTCTTGAAGCAGGACCAACGGAACGGCAAATTAACCGAGGGCATCGTCAAGAATATCCTCACCAACAGCTCAACTCACCCCCACGGAATCAAGGTACGACTGATAGACGGCAAAGTCGGCAGAGTACAATCAATAATAGAATAATAACGTGCGCTATGGTTGGTCCGTCCACAACAGAGAAGGCAATTTCATAAGCGCGCGCTAAGAGCCAGTTTTCATAATGTCCAAAAGAAAAATGGGGTTGCGGGAGACGTTCCATGCCGCGCTCTCCATCCGTCATAGGTTGAAGTCTCCGCAAGGCAGGCATATGCTGATCAACGGTTGAGTTCCATTTCAGCTACCTGATGAAATTATTTTCACTTTAACTTCCCTCTCCACTATCCGCAACTTACCTTTCAGCCCAACAATTAAAAGTGCGAAGCACAGCATGCCCTAATCCCTATTGACTCAAGGAAGTGAATGATTTTGGCCCAGGGTACGATAGTCAAGCCGATACCATCTCAAGCTTCGTTATCATTAAACATGCAGGACATAGACATTCTGTTCCCAGGGTTCACTGCAGGAGACTTCGCCGTCATATACGGCCAACCACATGTTTTGACTTTGTCGTTGCTCCTGGCCGTCAGGGCTCAATTGCCATGCCAGCTAGGTGGCCTTGAATCAAACGTCGTGTTCGTTGACGGAGGAAACACCTTCAGACTCTACAAAGTGTCACGACTGGCTCGACTACACCATCTCAGACCTAAAGACGTTCTGCGGCGCATCTTCATTTCAAGGGCGTTCACAATGCACCAGATGACCACAATAATCCTTGACGGCCTCGAAGAAGCCACCAGAAAATACGATGCCAGACTCGTGATCATATCAGATTTTCAAGGACTATACTTGGACAAGGACGTTCAACCAGAAGAAAGCAAAGCGGTTTTCAGACAAATGGCCGCCCACGTCTCCGAGTTTGCCAAAGAGAATGACGCCATCGTGATTGCCACTTGCCTGCCTCACCACTATTGCAGGCGTAGTACTTTTTTGCATGCCATTGCGTGTGCAAGATCAAACGTCACAATATCAGTGACCAAGAAACGAAGCTACCCCTTTGGAAGACAGTTTGCATTAGAAAAGCATCCACTGTACAAGTTGGGATCTGTTGATTTTCCGTCCGAGAACTTCACTTTGAACGATTTTGTGAGAGGTGGTTCGTGATGGGGAAGACGATTGAATCCTATCGGCTTGCTTTGGACCTGGAAATTCGGACTTGGAACGGGTTTGCACAGGCTTTGCGAACTGACGACAAAGAAGCGTTTGAGCAGATGACTGATGCATGCAGGAATCACGCTTCCGCGGGAAGCAATGCAACGCGCCCCGAGGTGTTTGAGTCAATGGTCATGTCCATTCTGCTGGAGCAACAAAAGAGGCTGACGCGCTTGGAGAGGGAGCTTATTGCAATCAAGCAGAAACCTTCCGAACTCTAATAGCGTGAGGGGCTGGATACTCGATGTATATCCTTCCGCGTTAGGAGAGTTCGCAGTCTGGATCATAGCTGAAAACGGGGAACGCGTACGATTAACAGACAGCTTCAACCCGAAGATTTACATTTCAGGGAAGGCAGAAAGCCTGGAGAGACTTGCTGCACAACTTCTTGATGATGGAGCGGTCGTTTCATGGGATTTTGTGCGAAGACATGCAAAGGCGACTGATTCAGAGCCGTCTCAAGTCCTTGAAGTAATCTTAGAGGATTGTAGAAGATCACCCTCGTTTACTCAGAGAGTCTTGAAATCTGGAAAATACCTGCAATACAACGTCTTCAACTGTGATCTGAAGCACGAGCAACTGTACTTCTATGAACACGACGTTTTTCCTCTGGCGTTGGTTGACGTCAAGTCTGAGAATGCGCGGTTGAAGTTCAGTCTTCTTGATTCCGCTGAAACCGTCGACTATGAAATTCCGCCTTTGAAAATCGCAAGAATGGATGTGGAAGTTGCCAAACAGGCCAAGATTTCCAAGATCAGCGACCCCATAGGCAAAATCACGGTAAGCCAGGATGGTCGAGGAGAGACAATTGATTCAGGCGATGAGAAAGACAAACTGCTTCAACTTGTGCAGACTATCAAAGAGCTTGATCCAGACATCCTAATCACTAAGGGTGGGGACTCATATCTTTTCACTTATCTTGTTCGGAGGGCAACGATCAACGGAGTCCTTGACAAGCTGGTTCTGGGCAGAGACGACACCCCTCTTGCTGCCAAGAATGTACGCGGGAGAACCCTCTTTTCCTATGGCCGCACCTTCTACAGAGCTCCAATGAGACGATTGTACGGAAGGGTTCACGTCGACGAAAGAAACACCTTCATTCTAAACGAATGCGGCCTGGACGGATTGTTCGAGATTGCGAGAACCTGCAGGGTATCGTTGCACACAGCGGCTCGTTCATCAATCGGGTCAAGCATGGCATCCATACAGTTCTACCAAGCCATGAAAGACAATGTTCTGATTCCCAGAAACAAGAGCATTCCCGAAGCCTTCAAATCCGCTCTTGAACTGCTTGTCGGAGACAGAGGAGGCTTCGTTTACGAACCCGAAGTAGGCGTCCACGATGACGTCGGCGAAGTTGACTTTGCCTCCATGTATCCAACCGTGATGGTCAACAACAACATTTCTGCAGAAACAGTCCTATGCAAATGCTGCCCGGACTCGAAAATTCGCATTCCAGGGCTCGGCTACAACATCTGCGAGAAAAAGACAGGGATTGTGCCAAAGGCTCTGAAACCCGTTATCGACAAAAGGCTTCGGTACAAGAAGCTGAAGTCAGAGACCCAAGACGAGAAACTGAGAGAGATTTTCGATAATCGCCAGACAGCCTTGAAATGGATTCTCGTAACGTGCTTTGGCTACCTTGGCTACAAGAATGCGAGGTTCGGCACCGTTGACGGGCACATAGGCGTTTGCGCTTTTGGGAGAGATGCTTTCCTGAAGGCATCGAGAATTGCGGAGAAAGGGGGATTCAGGATTGTCCATGGTATAGTCGATTCTCTTTGGCTCAAGAAAGAAGGCGCCACAAACGAGGAATACCAAATGTTATGCAAGAAGATAGGCGCAGAGACGAAGATTCCCCTCAGCTTTGAGGGTCGCTACAACTGGATTGTTTTTCTTCCCTCCAAAATGCATCCAAACGTCGGAGTATTGAACCGTTACTACGGAACGATGGAGACCGGCAAAATAAAGGCCAGAGGTCTCGAGGTTAGGAGACGAGACACACCCCGGTTCGTACATAGTGCTCAAACCGAAATGTTGGAAGTGCTTGCAGAGGCCAAAAACTCGACGGAGTTTCGGGCGAAGATTCCCGATGCGCTGAAGGTTCTGAGGGAATACAGAAGGAAACTCCTCAATGATGAGGTTTCAGTGTGGGATCTGGTAATCACGAAACATTTGTCAAAGGATCCAAGAAGATACAAGCAGATGGTCAGCCAAGTAATCGCGGCGAAACAACTGATAAAAGAGGGGGTTGAGGTTTCGGCTGGAAAGAATGTCAGATTCCTTTATACCAGCGCCGAAAACAAGCGTTACGAAAGGAGAGTCATAGCAGAGGAGTTGATAGAGAAAAGCACGGACTCAGACATCAAGAAGTATCTGCTTCTCCTCTACGCATCCGCCGCTAACATGTTCAGTCCTTTGGGCTACTCCGTCAAAACCGTTTATGATGAAGTAAGAGGGCAGCGACAAATCAGATTAGGAGTTTGGACATAGGGCGTGCCAAGCATGCCGTATCTTAAGCATGTGCATCAGCGTTTAGCAGACGCGGCGGTGTGTGGGTGGTTTGATCCAGACTTTGGCTTTGTTTTCTATTCTGATTCTCGCCTCTGTTTGCATCAGTTCGATTTGTGCTTGGATAGATCTGTCGTCTTTATACCTGAACTCTTTCTTCACTGCGTCTTTCAGTTTAGGTAACGAAATATGTTCGACAGAGCCGAGTTCATTCCAGAAGTGATTTTGTATTTTTTCCCTTTTCTTTAGGTCTTCTGCTTCCGAAGGTTTGATCAACGTAATCACTAAACGCATGATTTGTTTTATATCAATCTTGTTATCAGCGAGCGCGCGCTTTTTTGGTTGTGGAATGGGAATGTTGAGCAAAGAGAATTATCCGCTTAAATGCCCAATGTGTAGCGCGAAACTTCAATCTTGAACGATTGGGTCTCGCGATCTGAGACTCAAGAGCGAAATCTGGCCTCGTATGTTATCTGCATTATTGGTTGCTTGTCAGGATTACGAATAGATATAACGGAACAAGCGCTGTTTTCGCAGCAGTACTTATTCTTGTCCGTGTCCTTTTTCAATGGTTTCCCACATTCCGGACAATTAACCATTTCAAATTCACTCTTGGATAACTATAGAAGATGATGTAATGTGTGTTATGAATCTCAGATAATGCACTGCGCGCAGTGGGAGGCGCTGACAAAATATAATTAACTATGCCCATGCCAGATGTCTGTATACAAAAGCATCAACAGAACTCGCTGAAAAAGGGGAATTGTCGGGCGATGTCGCCACAGTTAACGGATGCGAAATCATCCCATAAATTGGCGATGGACTCTTTTTTTTTTCGCGTATGTGTGTTCCTAAATTGGTCTAAATTGGTATTTATTCTTCTTTTGCCTGTTCGCGTCCGACACAGGCTTGTTTGGTAGTCAAGTCTTGGCCGTGCTGAGGATGGAAAATCATGGATTCGGGCATCAAGCCGATCTGACGATCGCGGAGCCTTACACCGCGACCTTCAGCTTAACCCTCGACAGTTCGAGAAAGGCGGACACTGCAAGAAGGCCGAAAGCTGACGCGAGGCCTGAAATTGTCCCCAAATCGCAAAAGACGAATTAAGACCATTTTTAACCATTTTCGGAACAAGCATGCGCGCTATTCTGCCGAAAGTGATAAATCCTGAAATAGAGAAATATAACGAATGATAACGTGAACAGCAGAATCGTGTTCTTCACTTTGATCTCAACATTCTTGTTGTTTGCACTTGTAGTAGGGGCATCAGCTACAACGAGGATGGTAGGCGTTAGTGTGGGCAACAAGTTTAGGTATAGTAATATCGTTAGCTGGAATTCAACCGACCTGAGTGCTAAACCTTCTTCCAACCTAGTAGAAGACAATAATACACAATGGGGAGAGATTACCGTTGCCGGCATTTCTGGCACAAACATAACTGTACAAAGCATAACGCATTACAAGAACGGGACCGAAGTAACCATGGACGGCTGGAAAGACATAGACACTGGAGCTACTAACATGTCGTTATTCCCCATCGTCGTTTCAGCCAACTTAACCATAGGCGATTCGGTGTACACTTCTTCGTCATACGCTTCTTGGATCATAAACGAGACCGTGTCTAGAACGTACTCAGGCGTTAAGAGAGACACAAACCACATGAACATGCCCCCCTCATCTGGAACACAGAATTCCAGTTATGACTTTTACTGGGACAAGTCGACAGGCTTCCTCGTTGAGACGCTGCAAGAAAACATCAATCATACGGGCACGTACACAACAATGTGGTCAGAAGACTTCCAAATCATCAGTTCAGGTGTCTGGACAGTGCCCGAGTTTCCCGCATGGACCTCAGCGCTGATCGTACTCATCGCGCTCACATCAGCCATTATAGTCATCGCTGGAAAAAGACAACCCAAAAGACCCCTCCGCTAAACTCTTATTCTTTTTATAGCGCGCGATGAAACCTGGAGTTTTCTTTAATCGTTATTTTGTGCGTGGTTGGGTTGGGATAAAACCTTACCCTCAAACTAAACCACACCCACACCCAAACCCAACAAAACAACTAATAAAAACTAACATTTGTGTGCTTTTGTAGAGCCACTAAGCCTTTTTCGTACTGCTTCTTTTGTTCGTAAAGGCTTAACTCGATGGCATGGCTCAGCGAAGCATAACTTTAACCTGAATTGAAGCAAATAAAAGGGGAATAGGGAGAGTTAGTTCAGCGAAAAAGTGGCAAACCAATTTTATTGGAGCAATAATCGCAATCATAATAGGAACAGGCTTAATTGTTAGTGTATGGGGCGTAAATAGCGACCTCGCGCACGAGTCGCTTATAATTGGATTTCTAGTTTTTGGTCTCGGTATCGGAGTACTTCTCAGCACTCGCACAATCGCCAAATTAGAGAGAAAACTGCAACTTGCAAGAAATCAGCAACCACCACCCCCGCCACAAAGCCAGCAATAGCCACCACTACTTTTGTTTTCTTGAGTACGCAAAAACTAAAAGCCAAAATTAGTGATTAGAGTTTATAGAAATAACGGAAGCGCGCGCGCTAGATGAAGAACTTGAGGCTGCTGGCTTTCTGTTTGATGCTTCTAACCTACGCGGCACCAATGATGCCTGCAGCAGGCAGTGGACAGGCGCAGACCGCACTGATGCCGTTGGCTAAGACGGGCAACGTGATTTCCACATCAACTTCAGCACCCACTATCTCCATTGTCTACAGCGGTTCACTTACTTTCACCATGACCTGGAATTGTAACACAGACTACTTAGTTAAAGATGAGGAAACGTGCACTATTACAATTCCGTTCAGCAACCTCACGCTGGCAGAAGGCCCGAATAGCGAACCCGACACGATTAACGGCACTCTAGAAGCAACCCTCTCATACACGGCAGATTGGTCTGTAACCCCCCGAAATCAAAGTTATCAACTTTCTATAGATAACCCTTCGGGGCACACGTCGGGAAGCTTCAATGTGGCCGTGTCTGGAACATGCACGCTTGGCCCGATTGACCATGTTGTTTTCACGTTTCTTCCCCAAGACACGCCAGAAGGAGGCGACTTCCCCGTCAATATAACGGTTACTGATAACAGACAGCAACCGCCATACGTCTACTCCTATCAAAATTGGCTGATATATCCCTTTCCCGCTGCTGTATACGCCCTAAGCGATGCAAACAACAATGACAAGATTTACTCCCAAAATCCTTACGTGTCCCAACACATAACCTTCAACGAAGTCTTGTCGAACCAGCTGGGTATAGACTCCCAATACATTGGCGACCTTGCGCTGACGGTTGAAGGCTTACAGTCCGCTCCTTTAGCCTCCGTTACCGGAACGTCTGGCACCGTGGAAACTTTCAAAGCGCAAGAAGGCACGTGGGAAAACGCTGTTGTAGGAACCGATTTGAACAATGGCGACGGAGTTAGAACGGGTTCAAACAGCCAAGCAAAAGTCGGGTTTGAAATGGGTGGCTACATAATTGCAGGCTCAGACAGTTCACTCACTGTGGAAGGAATACAAGAGCCTACAGTCTGGAACCTGCTGAAGGGCGAATACTACTTCATTGTAACTTTTACCCAACAATGGATTATTAAAAAGTTCGAGGTGCGTACGCCCAATAGTGCGAATGCTGTTAGAGGTACCGAATTCACCGTTGAAGTGGCTGAAGATAACGCTACGACTGTTACAGTCTTGGAAGGCACGGTTGACGTTCAAGATCGCATTAGCGGAAGCAACGCATCCATAACGGCAAACCACACGTTAACTATCCCTAGCGTTCCGGGGGGACTAACCCCGCAAGAAATGTCTGCACTAATAACAGAAGTGGACCCGGCTTCGGTTGACCGATGGTGGGAAACCTCAACACCTTCACCCACGCCAATTAGCCTACCAGTCTTCTTGCTGCGTTCGCTTGCGGGAGAAGCGGGAGTCGTGGTAGTGCTGATCGTGGTAGTGCTGATCGTGGTGGCCGTCGCTCTGCGCAGGCGTCGCAAGAAAGCGCGCGCGGAAGCGCCCGCGCGAACAGTATCTGATGCAAGAGGCGAGGTAGCAACCAAGGCGGGCAAGCCGTACGAGCCCCTGAAGAAAGTTGCGAAGGTAGCTAAGCACGGTTGGCTTTTCAAGATGGCCATCTTTCTTTTTATTCTCGTCATAGCAACCAATGTCATTTATTATTTTGGAATTTTCAGTCTGACTTCCACCCTTCAGCCAGTGCAGCAGGTCATGGATCAGACATGGTCGGTTCCGGGCCTCGCGCAGGTGCACCAAGCCATATCTCAGGTCGTTCAGGATATTCAGAACCGCTTTACTGGAAGTGGCAATCTTTCACCCGCCCGGGATTTGACGGGAAGATGGGTAGACCTTCAAGGAGAAGGGCTTGTTGTTACTCCATTAGCTGGACCACAGAGATTCCATTATGACATCATGATGGACATAACTCAAAATGGAAGCACGTTCACTGGCACTCTGTGGTATAGACTGTGGAAAGTTGATGCACTTACTTCAGGCTATCAACCTCCGACTGGACCCCTACCTGGACCGACGTATACCGTGCCAGTAATAAATGGAGTAGTTTCTGGCCCTAGCATCCAATTCGAAGCAATTAACGGCTGGATATGGAAGGCAACATTCACAACTGACAGGATAAGTGGTAATTTTACTGTCTACGATTCGGGTGTCACTTATCGAATGGTGCTCCTTCTCAACCGACAATGGTGATACAGCGCGCGCTCTGTGAAAATAAGTTAAATATAACGCTACGTGTAGTATGCCAATTAGTTGGTGGGCACTATATCAGCGTCTTGCTCCATGAGCATCAGCACTATGAAACCAGAATTGGAAGGAAAAAATAGATTCTTCATACCTATGGTGCCCCCGTACATAAAGCAAGAACTCTTGAAGGCTGTACTGCTGCATACGAGCTGGATTGGATTCAATTATCTTGAAATTCGAAACTCAAGGCTTTACCCTCTTTTCAAGGCTAGAGGTATAAGAGATACGCTCGGGATTGACGACAAAACGAAGATTTTCCTATCATCAACAGCGAAAGATAAACAGCTCATAAGATTCTACGACAAATCAAATGGGATTGAAAAGTTCAAATCTGACACGCGGAGTTTTGGAATCGATCTGTTAATGGGTCCAGACTGGTTTTCCTACAAGAATGACCCCCTTGCCGTAAGGAAAGAGGTGATTAGGAAATCGGTTGCGTTGACCTTGGGTTGCTTGGAATTGGAGAATTTGGTCCCAACTATTCGTGGCACTAATTTTCAAGAAATGGCGAGTTTTGTTGATTATTTCAAAGCTCAAGGTAAGAACCTGTTCGTGTTTACCGGAAGAGAGTTTCTGATAAATCTCGCTGATAGGAAAAGAGCACAACAAGAAGTCTTCTTGTTGACAGCTACGCTTGCGAGATCTGAAGGAATCAAGCTAATTTTAACAGGTTGCAGCAGTCCCAGACTCCAAGAGAGACTGTTTGCCGTGTGGGGCTTTGCGGGTCAAGGCTGGCTAATTCAATCCATGCAGAGACGGCTCATCAAGGGCAAGACATACTTGAATATTTTTGATCCAAAATTTTCTTGTGACGACCCTAGTTGCTGTGGGCTTATTACTATTAACGACCTTAAAAACGCCGAGTACGATTCCGTCAGAGCAATTCATAATTTGAGACGGATAACTGCCTCTCTGAACGGCTCGCCCAGGTTTCCTCAGACTTGTCTGGAGGAATTCTAATGGGGATTTATCGCAGGAGAAAGCACCGCAGCGAGAATGGCAGCGGAGGAGGCGGAGGTAGTTCCAGCGACGGCAACCAAACAAAACTATCTATTGGCGTACCCCATATTACCAGGTCTGACGCTGAGGAGTACTTAATTCCTGTTTTGAAGGAAATAGGGAAAGCTGTTTTTCCCGCCGCTGCTCCAGTCATTGAAGCTGCCTATCAAGTATACAAACACTACGACGCCATAAAAGAGGGGGTCTCCGCAGTTTTGAAGGGTGATTATGAACAAGCTGCAAAAGTCGTTGTGAAAGAAGGGGTAAAAGAAGCCGTCGGAGCCTATATGTCAGAAAAGATAACTCCTTCGGTTGATAAAGGTGCTGACGTAGCAGAAGCGACCGCTCAGAACTTGCCAACGAATGAGCAAGGCAAAGATCTCGCTGGAAAGGTAGCTAAAGGAACAATAAAAGGGACTGCCGAGACTGTCAAAGATAAGTTTGTTGATAAAATAGCGGATAAGGTGACAGAAGATGAACAACAATGAAGAAAAATTAAGTCTCATCAAAAAGACAGTGCTCAAGTCGATTATGGTGGAAATGGAGGCAAAACTGAACAAGACGGTCCCCGATGAAAAGAAACGGGACGAAATTGCAAGGTTTACTCGCTCAAGATTAAACGACATTTTGAACTCATTTGGTGAAGAAGCCCTCTTGCCGAAACGACAAATCGCGTCAGAACAAGATTTCGAAAAACACGTTCTCAAAGTAATGCGTCTAGCGAGAGATAAGCTGCTGAATGAAGTTCGAGAAGAAAATTCCTAGCGCGCCAAACGCAAACCAAATAGCTTTCTCAAGTCAGTGTAACCCTCTAAGGAATCTAGGATGTATGGTTCTCATTATTCAGACAAGCCGCGGAAAGTGAGCGGTGATGAGTGGGAAGAGCAGACCTTTCAACTGCTCAAGAAAGTGTTTCCCAACGCAGAGATACGCAAACAAGTGAGATTTCCAGAGCTTCCGCATGCAATAATTGATTTCTACATTCCAGAAGCCAAGGTCGCTATTGAGTGCAAAGCTTGTGGGCTATCTCCAGTGCCCAGAAACTGTGATGATAATTGCTCTGACTGCAGTATAGCACAGAAGTGTGAGCTTTTGGAACAGAAAAGGAGGCAAGACATTTTGAAGTCGCAAGGCCTGCAATACGCGTGGTGGGTTGATAGAGAAAGAGCTGGCTTGGTTTCAAGAACACGCAAGTATCTTGAAAAAGTGTTCTACAATTGCCTTGACGAAAGGAGTAAATTCATAGAGTATCTGAACAGTTTGAATACATAGCACGCGCTACTCTTTGAGTTCTTTTTTCATGTTAGCGCACTCAGCACTAGCATGGTATGTCGATCTGTTGTTTGCAACGGCTGTTTGGGCAGTGGATTTTCTTCATATCTGAATAATACTTAAGAGAGCTTTTGCAGTCAGGACAACAAAAGGCAAGATGCAGGTTGTGAACGGCGTTGCAGAAGTCGCTGACTTCCTTAGATGATGCATTTTCTGCTTCTAGGTTGTCGTGAGCCATGAGGTTTGCCATAAGCGAGTTTGCTTCTAGATCTTGAAACCGTTCTTGGGCCGTTTTCTTGAAAGGCGTGTCTTTGAACTCGCCAATACGAGCTTCGGCGGGACCCAAGAGGTCAGCCACCATGTATTTATCAGCTTTGAAAACTGGACGCGCCATCATAGTTACACAGATGATTTTAAGGAGCCACTCCAGATACAACCTACTCTCAATTGATGCCCCGATTTTGTCGCCAGCCTTGATCTTTTCTGCGATTCTATCCCACTTCGGTTTATACGGTTGTATCATTGGACCTGTTTCGAGTGTCCAACTCGATATTTCCATGTTCCTGCAGTTCCCGTCGATTCCATAAGCGCGCTGATGATTGCATAACTCATTGTACCATATTTCATCATGTGTTGTAATGAGCAACTGGTAATTCCTGAACTGTTCATATAACAATTCACAGACGCGGTTTCTATGTTGTGAATCTATTGTTGTCATTACGTCGTCTAAAATGACAAAGTTGCAATCTTCGTTGAACTTCCTGACGAAGCCTAGAAAAACACACAGGCCCAATGAGTCCAGATGACCCTCACTCGAAAAGGCACGAGGATCCTCTATTGACCCGAAAGATTCCATTCTCAGTTCTGTACTCGCCCTACGCTTGGATGAGATACTAAGTTCAATATTCCTATGGGGTTCGTTCGGGTGAAGGACAGAGTAGTAAGCATTTACGTTTCCTTTTATAGTATCATATATCTGAGCTATCTTCCTCTTCTTTGTTCCCGAAAATGTTTCAAAGATCTTCTGGGTTATGTCTCGTTTCTGTTTTTCCTTGCACAGCTCTTTATCGATATTGGCTGCTTCTCTCAAAAGAGTCTCCACGCGACTCGCTAGAGTTATCATCTCCATTTTCTTTTTCCAATCAGCAGATACACCAATCTTTTTGAAAATCTCTTTGCACTTCTTTAAAACTGATCCTACTAGCTGTTCAATGGTAGTCTGAAAATCTCTGTAAGACTCAACAGATAATTCTCCACCAAGCTCAAGCTCCTTTGCTAACTTCACCTTTTCCCGGAACTTCTTGAGAAATTTCAATGTTTTCTCCAGGTTTTTCTTGAGGCGCTCGAGCGATCTAATTGGTTCAATCTTGGAGCAGACTTCTTCGACGTTCTCGTCAAGAGAAACCAATTTATAGTCTAAATCCGAAGCGAGTCTCCTGACCTCTGCAGCATCATTTGAGAGAGCCCTCAACGTTTGGAGCCGCTGAGTTATCTCCTGAAGCAGTTTTTCCCTGTCAATCTCTTGTCCGCAAAGAGGACAGGAATTTCTCTCCGCTATTTCCACTGCTTGCTGACCTTTCGCCAAGAATTCACGAAGGAGCAGCTCTCTTTTTGATTTTTCTTCTAGAAACGGCTTAATTTTCTCATTTAGACTTTCGAGATCCTTTGAAACCCCATCTTCGGCCTCAAAGTGATCGAGTAGTTCAATTGTTTCGCTGAGTTGTGCTATGTGTTCAAAGTCTGTGGTTTCTTTGAGCGATTTTAGAAATTCATCACTGACCCTATTTATTTCGTCAAAGGACGTCAATTCGGTCAGTCCATTTTCTTTCAGTTTCTGATTCATCAACTCAAGTGCTTGTTTTGGATCCGTCACATGTCTCCCGAGTTCTTGAGACACACTGTCAAAAATGGTCCCCAGCCTCTCTCCTTCGTGAGATGCACGGTTACGCAGTTCCTCATAGGCTCTCTTCATTGCGAGTTCCACATCATCTAGCCGCTCTCCCCCTATGATCGCCGTAATCGCTCGAAAACGGTCAGCTGGAGGACTGTTAATGAACTTCAGAATCTGCGACCTATGTAAGATAAACGTTCCTTTTTGAGCTGCCTGGAAATAGTTTCTAACTGGCGCGGGAACCGTCGGTGCAGAATCGAACGTGCGGCCAAGCGTTATCTCACCTGGATCAAAAGTCACCTTGACACATACATCATCCTTCTTGAAGTTTTTGTGGGGCATGTGTTTCAGCAACGACAGACTCTGAGTGCCTTCTCCTGCAAAGATTGAAAGATTGCCAGTGAAAAAGAACTCAAAAGCCTCAACTATCGAGCTCTTTCCAGTGGCATTTTCTCCCTTTAAGACCAGGTTCTTACCATCAAGTCGTAGCTCGAGATCGGGGATTCCCCGGAAAGCGTGGATATTAATTGCCTTTATTTGCACCATTTTGTTCTCCCTCTTCAAGAATATTCAATATTTTTTCCATGGAGTCGAGTTCATTGCTTTCGCGGAGCCTTTTCAACTTTGCAATTAGGGCAGCTGGCACTTCTGCAGTTTCAAGCTTTGAAAAAAATTCGTCAAAAATCTCATCTTCTATACCCATCAAGTCACCGCCGTTGTAATTCTTGGTATTATCAATCGCTTCAAATTTCATAAAAGTCTTGTGTATTTTCACATGAGCGCGCAGCGCTCTACGCGCCCATTATCATTGCTCCAGCGTGAACACTGTTATTTTTGAGAAGAGGTGACGATATCATTTGCACACACGAGTTTTCTTTTCCTCAACAATTCTTTGTAGACCTCAAGAAATCTTTCTCTAACCTTTTCGCCTGTGTGGCTGAACCCAAACACTCTTGCCGTTTCAACTATGAGTGATTCGACACTTATGCCCAAGGCGTAATGAACAATTAACATCATGGCGTTTTCAATTTCTTCAGGCGGAATGTATTCAGGTTTCCTCATCGAGCCCGGCACACCTTCGACGGGAACACGCACCACCACCTCTCGGAGTCCTACTGGCCAAAGGAAATCCTCCTTGAGAATCACTTTTCCTTCTCGACGGCAGGCATCAACCGCTTCCCTTACAGCATGAACCACCTTGTGGCCCGCGCGTTTGAGTCCCCAAGCTGTTGAGAGTCTTTGAACTGCATAATCAAAATGAACAGGGCCTTCCTCTCTAACAAGCTCCGCCAAAAGACGACTTTGCATGTCCAGATTACATCTAAAATGGAACTCGTTCTTCCGAACTGAACTGTACGGATATCTGGAAATTCGAACCCTCACATGGGGGTTGAATTGTGCATTAAGCTCGCATATTTTGTAAGGAACACCGATTTTTTCGATACCTCCAAATTGGACTTTTCGAACATCCACTTCTTGTGATGATGTTTCTTTTTCCTCGACCGGATCGGTATCTGTTTTTAGGGCTTCCTTTTCCAAGTGCAAGTCACGGATTTGTTCAAGTGTCTCTTTTAGCCGTCTGATCTCTGATTCTCGTCTTGCAACCCAAGTCGGTGCCCATACACGGTAAATTCTCCACCCCAGTTTCTTGAGCACTTGCTCCCTCAATCTATCTCTATCCCTTGCACTGTAACTAGAATGGTATGTGGCCCCATCGCATTCGACTCCCAGAAGGAAGCGCCCTGGATTGGCAGGATCAATCACTCCGATATCGATCCTGTAACCACTGCAACCTACTTGCGGAATGACATTATAGCCCAAGCGCCGGATCTCTCCTGCCACGTCCTCTTCCAGAGGCGACTCAAATTCTCCAGACTGGCGAGGGATCAGTTTAAGCGCGTCCGGGCCTCTCTCTGCATAGTCAAGATAGTGAAAGAGAGCCAGCACGCCTTCAGCGTTGGTTGCGGCCAAGTCGATGTCTGAAGATTTGATGGAAGTAACAAGAACTACCTTCTCCCTGGCGCGTGTGACTGCTACATTCAATCGTCGTTCTCCTCCCGGCTTATTCAGAGGGCCGAAATTCATCGTCATCTGACCCTGTTGGTCACGGCCATAACCGATGCTGAATATCATTACATCTCGTTCGTCGCCTTGAACGTTCTCTAGGTTCTTGACGAAGAACCCTTCTAGGCGATCCTCCTTGAAGAAACGTTCGTATTCAGGTTGCTCCTTGCGCCGGCGTTCGATAGCTTCTTCTACAGCTTCCATTTGAGCCATGCTGAAAGTTACTACTCCAAGAGTCTTCTTGGGATACTGTCGGAATTGCTCAAACACTAGCTGAGCAACTGTTTCCGCCTCTCGGGAGTTATCTCGTCTGCCGCCGCGATCATAGACGCCTTCTCGCACGTAAACCAGTTTCACGCCGAGGGTTTCATGTTTCGCTATTGCAGAGGGGAAAGTTATGAGGGTGTCTCCATAGAAGCGGTGGTTAGAAAATGATATTAATTCCTCGTGCTTGCTACGATAATGCCATCGAAGCGTCCTGACTGGCAGTCCGATTCCCTGAAATTCATCAAGAATACTGTCGAACACCTCACCCTCTTCGTCATTCATTTCGTCCCAGTCGTAGTCTTCAATCATGCCTTTCTGGAAGAAGGAGGTAGGGGGCAGTTGCTGGTCGTCCCCCGCGACAACAATGCTTTTTCCACGGTAAATAGATCCAATTGCGTCTTCAGGAACGATTTGAGATGCCTCATCAAATAGAACTAAATCGAATTTTACTTCTGGACCAAGAAACTGGCTCACGGAGATGGGACTCATCAGCAAGCAGGGCTTGAGCATGAAAAGGAGGTGAGGAATCTTTTGCACTAAATTGCGGACAGGCATTAATCGCCTCTTTTTTGCCGCTTCTTTCAGCAATATATTTGCTTCTGAGTCACCTGCCTGGATCAATATGCCCTGTGGCTTTCTGCCATTAGCGGCTTGTATTACTCTGTTCGGAGAAAGACGGATCAGCTCTTCGTCGAGCTTCCTAAACTCAGCGATCAGTTCTTCGTGGTTCTCTCTTCGAAATCTGCCTAGGCAAGGGTCTTCGTCATACAGACCATTGATCCATTCTTGGTAAGCCGCCCTGCGAAACACGTCAACAAGTTGAGAAGCAGGAGGAGGATTGTCGGTAAGACGGTTGAAAAATGTCTCTAACCCTCTCTGCGAAAATTGGTTCTTAATATTCTTGAAGTCCATCCAAGCTTGCAGATCGTCAACTCTGTTCCGAATAAAACTGATTCTGTCATGGACAGTTTCAATGTCCATTTCCAGTAGTTTCTTACCCTGATACGTTGACTCAGTCTCGAACCTAGATTCCAGAGTTGCCATGAATTTCAGGGTTCCGTCATGTGCGTTGGCTAGGTCAGAGTTTGATGGAGCGTTTGCAGCTCCACGGGAAACAACATTCACGAGGAGTTCAGGAATCGGGGAAGCATCGAAACACGCTTGAACTTTCTTGGTCCACTGGAGAACTTCCAAGATCTCTTTCCAGTTTGTGTTCAGACCTACAAAACGGAATCCGAATTTCTGTTGAAGCAGTCCCTTCTGACCTAGTATTTCGGCCTCTTTCCTGCGTATGTTTTCAGCCTTTCCTAAATCTTCTAGCAGCTGTTTGTAGTTTTTGGGCTCTTCCTTGCATGTTACCAAGACTTCTTTTGTTATTTCGCATAAGCTGTTCAGCTTGCTTTCTGCGTCTTTCGCCCAGTCTTGCAGCTTTGCCAAAGGTGTTTGCTGAATTGACAGATTTGAATCTAGCACCGGATGTGCAGGTATAGGAGAGCTCAATTCCCCTAAAATCTGGTCCCATTTTTCTATCGATTCTTGTAGTTCTTTGCCCGCCTGCTTTATTGATGGTTGAGGGTTTGATCCATACGACACAAGTTTAGCCAAGTTCTCCGGTGTAGGTGTTACTCCGGATAGCCTAATTATTTCTGAGGCAATTTCAACTCCTTTTTCCGCTTGCTGAAAATCTGTTTCGTATTCTTTGTAAAAGTGACCGAGCAAACTATGAACTTGTTCAGCGTTGGAATCTATCTCGACACCCAATACTTTCAACCTGCGAGCATCAAGTAAATCATTCAAAACAGGCTTGGAAACGCGGCCTTCACGACTCATCAGAGCTATCTGTTTCTGGTCACGGTGAAAACTCGCCCGTAACCATCGCAGGAACCCTTTGTAGGGCCCTGTGTAACGCCTTATCATTTCTTCAAGGTCTATTTTGAAAATCTGGTCACTGTATACTTTCTCAAGCCTATTCTTGAGGGAATTGTGTTCTTGGTAATCCTTTTTTGTTTTTGGTAGCATCTCTTGTATCTGCTGAAGATGAGAGGGATCGAGCCATTGTGATTCTGGTTTTTCCTCAGAGAAGCAAAGAATAGCAACACGGGACAATTCTTTGACGCGGTCAAGAGTCAGATTTTCTGCTGAAAGGCTGAACATCTGAGCAAGCTCTTGCGCAATTTCTCTCCACTTCTTTGCCAGAACCTGAGTGTCTCTAACAAAATCCCGAAGCTTTTCTCTTTTTTTCAGAAGTTCTCCTTCCTCCAAACTCTTCGGTATGGCTACTTTGCCGATTGATGAAAGAGCCTTCTCCAGATCTGCGGATTTACCAAGAGCCAAATCAAAAACAGATATACTATATCTTTCCATTAGGAGGATTCGGGTTGTTCGGCACCAATCGTACACTTCTTGATAATTTCTTGCCTCAGAGACGAGTTGATCAAGGTTAGGTTGCACCACCCACTTAGCTTCTGGCCCTGGGCTTTCCTTTAAGAGGTTGCCGACTTCAATCAGCCAATTCACCTTATCAAGAGTAGATGGTGTGTCCAAACCCAGTTGCGCGGAGAACTTTGCTGATTCAGATCTGAGAAGGTCTATCGTTGAAATCAAGTCGTCAAGCAATGTTGACAGTTCTGAGCGAATTTCCAAGTTATAGGTACTTCCCCTGTATCCCCGCCAAGGAAAGTCTTTATCTTCCACTACTTGCCAAACATTCTTTAGTTGAGACATTAACTCCTCAAGCTCATGGAGCTTCTGGGGAGTCAAGCTTCTCGGGTTTGTCAGCCCCACTGAGATAAAGGGAACGCGTTCTAAACTTGAAAGCTGACCTAGTATTTCATATGCACTCTTGTCCAGTGGAGGACGTTTTTGGTGAAGCGAAACTATGTAATCATTAAGCTTTTCTTTCAAGTCCGTCATTTTTTCGAATTCATGTGAGGACGGCAGTCTGCGAGGAATAAGCTGCTCGTCAAGGCAACGCTTGAGTTCCGCTACCACTTCCTGCTTGTTGGCTTTGCTGCTGTGAAGTTCCAGGCAGAAATGGGCCAGTCCGACGTCGGCTAGTCTCTTGTAAACGACCTCTAGCGCAGCCATTTTGTCACTGACGAAAAGAACGGACTTTCCTTGAGCTATGCACTCGGCGATGATGTTGGCAATCGTTTGGCTTTTCCCTGTACCTGGCGGTCCTTGCATGACAAAGCTTTGCCCGCGCAGTGCATAATCGATTGACACTCTTTGGCTACTGTCGGCATCCAGAACTTGAAAAGTCTCTTGAGGACTCTCTATCTTATCCACATCTTTCTCGCTTGGCAGAGAGTCTTGTATCAATCCTACCACCTTATCACCAACAATTGCGCGCACCACAGGATTCTGTGCGATTAGTTCCGAGTTCGAATCTAGATCTTTGTAGATAACCAGTTTGTGAAAAGAAAAGAGCCCAATTTCCACCGTTTCTTCCACTCTCCATCCAAGTTCGCTGACAATGCGCGTGACTGAATTGAAGTAGCTTGTTAAGCCCTGCTTCTCCCATTCTTCAGGCATTGGCGGAAGTTCGAGTTTGAAATCATGCTTCATTTTCACCTGCAAAGCGGGGTTTAGGACAGCTTCCTCTTCAACTGGTGGGACTGAGATAGAGAAGGGTTCGCGTATGGATTCCCGAGACAGCTCAATTGGTACAAGGATTAGGGGCGAACGAATTTCCTCTGATGTTTCTATCTCCTTCCAAACTAACATTCCAAACGCAGCATGTAATATGCGAACGCCACGTTCTCGATAATCTGAGAGTGAGCGTCTATTGAGATTCTTGAGAACTCTATCAAGGTCCGTTCTGCTCATCCCCTCGCTCACTAATTGATTTGCCGTTGGAGGATGGTTTTCAAGTACGGATGGGTTTTCGAAGTTCAATTTTGATTGGCCATCAGAATTCTTGGCTTCCTCAGGAGGCAGCCAGAAGTCCCAATGCCTGTTTCTCAAAACAAGACCATCGAAAACGGTTTCCGCACTTGGACGAGAAACAGACAAATTTCCGCTCTTCGTACGCCTGAAATACAATAGATTGTTCCGGCGCGAAAGATCTATGAGCCTAGACTTCCAATCTTCAATACGACGCATTATTAGAGACCATATTTTCTGACCAATCTTCTCCATTTCATTCCTCCAAAGTCAACACGCTTATGCTAGCATTGTGGGAAGTGCGCGTCTTGGTATCAGTATACATATGGCTTCTCTTGTCAGATTTCTTTGGCACATTTCTGGATTTGGTTGACATACTAGCCCACTATATCTCTTTCACGCGCAATATCATCTACACGCGCTAGTTTAATTAAATACATTAATGCGCGCGCTTATGTAGTTCTGCATTGATATATATCTAAGAAGCGTGTTTTATGATTGAAGAAGAGCCGCTGTGTCCTGAATGCGGGAACCCCTTGACGGGTATCCGAGTCATGAAAGACAAGAGAGGCAAAATCACGATGGAGTTCTTCTGCGACGAAGGCGGAGAAGACATATTCAATTTTCAGATAGTGACAGGACTCACAGACAAAGACATAGGAAGACTAAAGGAAAAAGGCAAAGCGATACCGAAAGAAATGGCTGTCCGCCTGATCGAGCGCAAAAGCGAGGAACAGGCTATCAAAGACTACGATAAGCGCGCCGCAAATCGGTAGTCCGCACGCTCTGTCTCAAGGTTTTCCGAAACGCTCAAATTGAGGATTTCTCAAGGCGATTCCGAGTAATCCTTGTCGCTTTTACGAAGAGAGCGGCAATTTATCCATTTCTACAAGTCCATCGAAAGCTCGGAAAGAACGAAATGAGGCTTTTCACGGCTATTCCGCGCTGTTCTTTCTTCTTTGAACAAAACAAAGAGAACGATTCTCGAAATGTTTCCTAGGAATTCACGAACCTTGCTGTAAACTAGATAAAATCCTTGCAGGCATCTTTGCGTTAACGCATGTTAACGCAATTCAGACAAAGAATCATACATTATTCATTAAAAGAGGCTCAATTCTTAAAGAACTGGTCACTGTAACAGACCCCTGAAAATTCGGTAAGTTCTATGGTGCGTTAATTGTCTTTTCTCAAAAACCAAGAAAATCCGACTTGTTACACGTTTGTTACACTTTTTTGTTACAAAAGCATGGTAAAAACCATTGTTTGTTAGTTAGCGCGCGCTTCATGCGGGCAACAAGAAATCAATCGTTCACCCGATTAAGGATCTCACTTTTTCGAATATGTCCTGCGCATAGATCATGCTTCCGCAGTGCTCACATTTTATTTGATTTCCAGTTGTCGGCAACGCCATTGGTGCTCCACATTCTGGGCATTTTGTCTTCTGAAGCACCAAGCCCCCTTTTTCCATATAGTCTCTAAGGGACGAAAAATCCAGAACTACTTGAACCCTCTCCTTCCTCTTTTCTGATTCGAGTTCCTCTTTCCTTCTTCTGCACTCGTCTACGATTAGCGATCTGAAAGGGTCAAATTCCTTTTTTCCAATGCCCTGAACGTGGAACACGTTTGTCTTAATGTCATCTGCTATCGAGATGAACGGAGAAATCATGCCACCAATTGATATTCCACCGACTTTCATCAACGGGATAGCGAGCACTTGGTGATACGACTTTCCGAAGATCCCGTGCTCCTCAAGGAACAATAGCCTTTGATTTGTCAGAACAAGAAAACCGTTCTTCTGCTCTCTTGCATCCTGTATTGTCGTTCCATAAGAACCTTGTACTGCTACCTTCTGGGTCATTTCTCGGTTTCCTCGCCAAGAAGTTACAATCTTCTCGTTTTTTTCAAGTAAGATTGAACTCTCCCAAGACAAAGTGATACCCTCACGTTCCCGAAACAATATTATTGCGGGTTCAAAGTCTTAAACACATCGGTGACTCAGCATGATGGGAGCTAGTCTTATGAAACGTATGACCTGCCAAATGAAAACGACAAGCAACCTTTATACTGTTTCTGCCATAGCTAGTAATCTGCGAACATAGATGAAAATTGAAGAAGAACTCAAAGCCGATATCAAGAAGTCAGGATTTCCTCTCGAAATGGATGTCAACTACATTTTGAGAAACAAAAAATGGAACGTAATAAATGAAGCCTACTACCTCGACCAAGATGAGAACAAAGCCCGTTACATTGACATAATTGCTACAAGGTTAGAACAAGTAGAAGCTTCCAAGATTAATAGACTGAACGTGACTCTAGTCATAGAGTGCAAGAGAAGCATCGAAAAGCCTTGGGTTTTTTACATGGTTCCAAAGGGGGAAATACACAAACCCGATATAGGTCAGATTGCCTTGATGAAAAATAATTCACAACCTGCATTATCCCCACCAGACTACAGATTGTTTTGGAATAGCCACTATTTCTCAAGCGGCATAGACAAGGTAGCTATCAGAGGTTACGTCGCCTTTGCTGATGGCAAGAATGGATTGAACACGGCGATCAACCAAAGTCTAAAAGCTCTTATCTACAGCAGGAACGTGGGAAGCAAATTGCTGCCTAAACTTCCTCCGAAGTATCAGGGTATAGTGGTGATTTACTACCCGCTTGTGATCTTCGATGGAAAAATGTACGAATGTGAGAAGGATGGCAGCGACATTAGACTTTCAAAAGCCACTTACATACAGTATGAGATCCATTATGGAATCTCGGAGAATATTTCAGAAGAGACTTTTCTTGTTGATGTTGTAGAAAGAGATTTCCTAAACGATTATCTGAACTTAGTAGATAACGAGATATCGCTAATTTCTGCCGAATTGAAGAGCTAAGCGATCGCTTTCTTAGGGGCGTATACCCGATTCCGATACTATATACCTTAGACCCCTATTATGGTATGAATTGCCGTTATAGTATCTGAACCGGACATACCGCTTCTCTTGCCCCTGTCTTTTCCGCACGTGCCACGTCGTTGCCCCTTCTCAGGCTAAAGCCGCCTCTCAAACGCAGGCAGGGGCACGTATGCCGCTTGACTGTGTGGGGGGTAAAGTTTTATCCCACACACACACAAACTTTTGATGTTGCGGCTTTCTGGGGTGCCTCGCTGGTCGCTCGGCACGTTTTTCTAAGCAGCAGGATGACCAGCTATCCTCTATGAGGCAAGAATAGACGCTGGTACGCTGATAAAAGAGGTAGGGCATGAGGCATAGCTGATAACCCTACCCACTTTCAATAGGAGAATAATATACCCGTTAGAGGCTCTAAAGGGTATATTTCGAGATTACTGGAAACGAGTTTGTTTCAATTCTATGCACACATTGTTTTGGCTCTTGCGCCTAAGCTTTCGGCGTATTTAACTTAGTACTTGTGTCCCATAGCTTTTCAAAAAACTCTTTCAATTTCATTATTGTCAGCCCATCTGTTGTGGCTATTCCAGCCTCGAACTTTGCTTCGAGAGAATCTTTAGTAAGGTCAGCCGTTGAGACTAGAGCTTCTTTGTCAGATATCAATAATCTTGCATGGAGTCTCGTAGAGATTCTGACGCTTTCAGGATATTCTTTTGCTAGCCTGCCAAAGACTTCACAGGTATCTGATGGAGGTTTTCCCCGTTCTGCGGAAGAGGGTCTATGTGTTACTATCCTAAATTTGATATTTCTCTCAATCAAGGAATTTAGTAGTCGCAATCCGAAGGAGTCGACCCACCCAGCAACCAAGACCTCTCCTTCTTCCACTCTTTCAATTAGGTCTTTGACTTTCTCACTCAGTATGGTTTCATCCATGGTATTGTATACAAAACCAAATTTCGGAATTATTGAAGGAATAGATTCACCGCTCACGACCCAAGTGATGTCTTTTCCTGTCTCAACACTGTTTGTGTAATGGTTCTTGATAGATTCATCTACTGCCGCTGAAACATTTGGCTCAATGAAGCACGACCTTAACCCCTTGAATCGCTCTTCCCAGAGATTGTGCACATAGTCAGGAATGTAACTTCGAACTTCCAGAAGACTAAGAACCTCATCACGTTTCACATTAATGGCATCTTTTGTTCTCACCAAGTCAGGAATATCATTCTCATCGAAGACCTCTGTCGTAGTCTTCTTGGGGTCACCATCTTTCGTGAAGAAGATATAGACATAATGAAGACTGATTACACCTATAGCTCTCACCGATGAATAGAATGGAAATTCGTTAAAATATGCGGGATATCTTTTTTTGACCTCAGCTCGATAGATTCTCAGAAACTCTTTCAGATAGTTCTCTAACTCGCCTTTTGAGACTTCAGGCTTACTTCTTTCCCCTTCGCTCAGTTTCTGTTCCTCAAGTGTACCAAAATTCTTTATCAGCTTCCTTGTAACATCTTTTCCAGCCATTATGATAGTCCATTCGTCTACGCATTCATCTTCTCGTGAATTTGAACCCATCATTTTTCTGGAAAATCTCTTTAGTCTAGTCTTTTTAAGAATTTTAGGAGCGGACTCTTCCGTTTCACTGATGACTATTTTCTCGATGTCTGTTGGAGAAATAACTGATTTGCCGCACATGAACATCTTATTTTGCTGGAAAGGCAGGATAATCTCTTTGCTAATTCGCTCAAAAGACATGTTGAAGGCAAAAGCCCAACGGTCTCTGCCTGTTTTCTTGGTAATAGCGACATGATAGTAAGGCATGTCTAGTCCACTGCTACTACACATGATTGTGGAAAAATACTTATCGGAGAGTGAAGGTGTAAGCACTAGCGCGCGCTTCATGGTGATGCACGTTAAGCCCCACTACAAATAACGCAACAGTATCTATTCAAGTCAGGGGTTTATAGAGTTCATTTTGATGACAACTTTGTTGTTTGAGAGTTTCGCAACGTATTCCCAGCCTTTCGCCAGGTAGCCATTGGCTTCGTCGATGCTGACCACTTTCTGTTTGCTGCTATCAGGTGTTGGCGCACCTAAGAGCTTGTTCCTAACGAGGTTTTGCAGTTCCTCGTCGCTCATCGAGGGCAAATCCGTCTTGTCCACCTCTTCTTGACTGAAACCGGCCACTAACAAAAGTTGCTTTCTGAAGCTGTCTCTGAGCTTTTCCTCGCTTGTCTCTTCTTGCTCCTTGGTTTGCAGAAATCCTTGGCTTCTCTCGTAGGCTGCCCGCATGTCCTCGACAACAGACTCGGGCAGCCTGTGCTTGTTAGTAGTATATCGATTTTCTATGTCGCCTTTGTGACCCATCCAAAACTGCCTGTAATCTCTCAACACATAGCCTTTCGATTCGGCAAGCATAAGCTGCGTGTCAAAGTACGATCTGAGAACGTAGGGCCGCCAAGGAAAACCAGCTTTTCTAATACTATCCCTTATTGCATCGCCTATGTTTGAAGTTCTGATAAAGGGCTTGATCCGCTGTTTGGGCGTAACAATGGCAGAATCCGGGCTGAGCGCTTCACCCTCCCTTGTTCTCATATCCAGATAGTCCTTCAGGTAACCGCAAGCCTCTTCGGTTAAGAACGTGAAGTATTGATGGCCCGCCTTGCTAAGCTCGCGCCGCACGATCACCATGGCTGGAACCCTTAGGAGCTCTACGTTTTGGTTCTTAACACTGAGGTCAGGTAAGTCGCGCATTCTCAAGCCATCATTGCCACGGTAGTGCCCAAGAGCCTCGGGTCGCAATCCAGCATGAGCAATAAGGGCGCAGGCAACTCTAGCCTTTTCGTCACCGGCGAGAAAAATCCGCTTCAGTTCTGGCTTTGTCGGGACCCGCTCATCTTTCAGCGTCGGAGTGTCTTGCACTCCCTTGATCTTTATCTTTCCCGTAACCTCGATTCGGTTGTGCAGGAGCCAAGATTTGACTGCTTTAAGCTGCGAGTGTATATAACTTCCAGAACGACCCTCCTTCTCCATTTCAGAAACAATATCTAGAAACAGGTCGTAAAGCTGTTCCTCCTTCATCTTGGCAAGCTCCTGCGGAGTCTTTTTCAGGTCTTTGCACAGATGTCCTAAGCGTCTGAGGTAAACGTCAGCAGTCACCTGAGATCCGCGCGAGACGTTATCATACCACCGTTTCAGGTTCCTGTCATCGAAAAGAGCCTTGTATCCGCCCGCGCGAGCACTTTCCTGCTTCATAGAATCGAATTTGCACTGCGGGTTAATAAAAGTGTCGCTGGTTCCGACCCCAAAGTAAGGCGGGCCCGACGGGAATTGAACCCGCGACCTACGGATTAAGAGTCCGCCGCTCTAGCCTGACTGAGCTACGGGCCCGCATAGTTTCGTTAAAGATACTCATATCAGACTTATTTATTACCATCGTTTGATTACCATGATTACCATTGATTACCAGATTGCCAGCGTCCATTCTGTGCCAATCGACCATTCTAGTCTTTCCATGATACCCTATATAATGCCCTACCCTAGCCGAGTTTCCCCGTACTTGAAGAAAACCCATCCTACCACAAACTGAACAAAGAACCTTCAATTGCTATTCCCCCTTAGCCAACCTCACCATCAAAGGCTTGAACCAATCGTGCCATGCTTCATACTGGCTTGTTCTGTTGACGGTTTCGCTGCTTACTTCGTACCAGTAGAGATCGCCCCTTCCCAATCTTCTGCCCTGTAACGTGTGCATGTCCAACGCTTCGTCTGGTATGGCTTCTAGCTCCTGCTTCTTCTTTTTCAATTCATCGTCTCCCCCATGCTTATCCATCGCTTCCATCAACTCCAAGAACTCATCGCTTCTCCTGTCCTTCCTGCTTTCACTCAGAATCTTAGCCGCACAGATCACACACCGTTTCCCATCCCAAGATACGTCTCCCTTTTAATCAGCTTTCTTCACAGCTAGAAACTTCCTGTACAGAACGTCAACAGCCACAATCGCATCTGGTTGACCTACATCTTCATCCGCTATCACGCTTAATCTTCGCCAACAACTCCACCAATTCAAAGAAACTAGCCTATACGCTGCATACATCGCTTTCTCAGTCATTCCACGCCTTACTGCCTTCTGCAACACAGACTTCCAGATGCCCAACATTTCGCTCTCCCGCCTGCTCAAAGAATCACCTACATCCTTTCCGTCCAAATTCACCTGCTTCACCGTCATGCATTTAAACTCTCCCTGAACATTCTAAGCTTCTTTCTCAACTGCTCACATTGCAGCTCAAACTCTTTCTTGTAATTCATTCTCCGTTGCCTCCTACCAACTTGCCATTTCCATCAAACCCAAGTTTCCTTGCCATCTCGCCTGCTTGCACACCTTTAAGCTCTGCTCGCCTTCTTTCGACAAACTGTCCACAATAAACAGAGATTCTCTTAACACAAATCACAAGCATAGCGTGCACACCAAGAAAACCTACGGGAAACATAGCGTACGCATTGCTACCCGATGGTGAACGCAATCGACGGGGTCTCCCACGTGTAAAGGCCCACTCCAATCACGCTACCCAGGAATGCTCCACTAATCTGGTATGTCCCTTTCTGAAGAGGAGACCCGTACTGATCAGTAAACCTTGCGAGCTCAAAAGATACTGTCTGGTTCAATGAGGCATTGGATTCAAACACAAGCCCATAAACCTGCTGAAGAGGCCCGTAAAGATTTCTCTCGATTACTGTTCCGTTCGCTGCAGCTAATACGTAACCGAAATGGAATTGTATGTTCAACAATCTGGGCTCAGCCGATGTGATAGTCACTCCTTCTGCGGAAGTAAAGACACCTTCCACCCCACCCATACTAGGCTTCCCTGCAGAAACTGCTTCATTACTTATATTCCTGAGGTAGAAGGCCATCGTTATGTTATCGTCAAACGAATATACAGTCTTGTCCAGCGCGAAGGAAAGCTCAAAGGGTGGCGATGTCAAGGTTACCTTCGGGCCGACGGGTGAATGTAACGATGCCCAATAAGCGTAGACGCCTGCACAGAGTGCCATGATGATGACCAAAGTTGCAACGATGATCTTTCTCAATTGTGTAACGAACAGTCTTTTCAAGTAGAGGTTCAGCGGAATACACTCATAATTAAATGGAATCGCGTCAGCTACTTAATGCTTTGCTCTTAGCACGGGCCAGAGAATATTTTCTGATATTTTCATTCTGCGCGCGCGTCCTTTCTTTCAGAAAAAGAACCGACGGTAAGAAATTTAGAGCTTTCGGTTGTGGTTTCCGGTTGAATGTAGTCTGATTGATTGTGGAACTTGCTCACGGATTCGGTTTACGTTGGGGTTTTCGGTTTTCTTGCCTGAACTGAGAGAAAGGGTGATATTGCTTTTCCGACTGTGATTCTAGCTTGATTTCTGCGATGTTTGACGCGAGTGGAATGGGATAATCATGTCGCCCCAATGATCATTAGGTCAAGTGAGTTGTACCTTGTAATCATAGCCAGACGAATCTTCCCCTTGCGCTATTTTGTTGCCACATTTTGGGGACTTTTCGGTTTCACCTTCACTTATGACTCATTCCTTTCCTTCTTTCATTTCTAACAGGTGTTTGGCAAGGGTTGAGAAGGTCAAGTACCTATAGTGGATTTTGTCGTTGAGATCTATTATGAAGCTGTGAAGTTTGTACGTGGTTAATGCACCAAACTGTCTCAGCCACCGCTGGAACTCCATGTAATCCGAATAGTTTTCATGAAATGAAGCTACAACACCATTGGAGTTCTCGCCTAAGCCTCTTTCGATCAGGACGGCTTGGGGGATTTCAGACAGCCTCTTCCCGTAGTCGTCAATCAGTCTCCTCATGGCTTGCAGGTCCTCAGGGGTTTGGAAATCGGCGAAGGTCAGGGCACATATGTGGTATCCGAGTTTGTTGAAATCAGGCATAATCGTGTATTCCCTTATGATGCCTTCCTTCTCCAGTTTCTTGATCGTTCTGCTGACTGTAGGCTGAGAGACACCGAGCACTGCTGCCAATTCCCTGTCGCTCCTGCGACTGTTTTTCAGAAGCTCAGAAACCAATCTCAACTCAATATCCTTCACCGCTTATACCTCCTTCTCAATCTTCGCCGTTCTTGGTTAATATATCCATTCTTTAATTTCCACTTCATTGATTCCGGCTCGCAGTATCTATTAGGCCAAGCCATTCTATGATGAAGCTTCGACAAAGAGCATTTAAGTTTTGTCGAGTATTGGTTCGGGCAGGGGTCTGGCAATTGAGGGAATTGGTGCTCGTTGGTCTTGGCTTGCACGATGAGTTGGGGATCAGCCTGCGTGGGTTGGAAGAGGTGAAAAACGCTGACTCCGTGTTCATAGAGCTCTACACAAGTCTGATGCCCGATTTCTCGCTGAAGCATTTTGAAGAGATCTGTGGAAAAAGGATACAAGTCCTTTCGAGGCAAGACATTGAAGAGGAAAATGGTGAATGCATACTGGAAGCAGCGCTGCGAGGCAGGGCTGTCTTGCTTGTTCCAGGCGACCCATTGATTGCAACGACACACGTTGCCTTGCGAATTGAGGCAGAGAAACGCAAAATAGAAACCCGTTTGATTCATGGAGCATCCATACTCTCCGCAGTCATCAGTCTATCAGGCTTGCACAATTACAAGTTTGGAAAGACTGTCACCATACCATTTCCGAATGGAGTCCCTCCTGAAACGCCCTACAACGTTATTTCACAGAATATTAAGCTTGGACTGCATACAATCTGCCTGCTCGACATCAGGGCGGACGAGAGACGCTTCATGGAGATCGGCGAGGCACTAGATGTACTGTTTGAAATCGAGGCTAAGAGAAGGGAAGGGATAGTCACGCCGAGAAGGCTTGCAATCGGCATAGCAAGGGCAGGAAGCACCAGGCCGCAGGTGAAAGCTGATTGTGTAAAAAACCTTCTGGGTCACGATTTTGGAAAGCCTCCACACACCTTGGTGTTTCCAGGGAGCCTGCATTTTTCAGAGGCCGAGGCTCTTGTTGCTTTGGCCGGCGCCCCTAAACGCTTGTTGGAGGAAGACAAATGAGCTTGGAAGCTCTCGTGTCAAAATACATAGATTCTGCAACGCACGTTTTCGAAACGATGGAAACAATTGAGGAACAAGTGATCCTCTACGGAGACAACGTCAAAAAAGTGGTTGAATCTGCCAGATCATATTTGGAAGATGCCGAATACTTCAGGAACGCGGGAAGACTTGAGGTAAGCTTAACTTCTGTAGCCTATTGTGAAGGCCTATTAGACGCGCTGAGGTTGCTGGGAGCCGTGAGGTTTGAGTGGCCATCAAGAGCAGAGGTCAAAAGAAAAGAATAGTGTTGGCCTCAGGAGTTTTTGACTTACTTCATCTTGGACACGTCAGATTCTTGGAAGAGGCTAAGAGAGCTGGTGGACGAAACGCTGAGCTCATCGTTATCATAGCCAGAGACAGCATCGTGGAAGCACATAAGGGAGAAAGACCCATCATGCCTGAGAATCAGCGCTGCGCTCTTGTCGCATCCTTGAAGGTTGTTGATTGTGCGATTTTGGGTTTTCAAAGGTTTGATATTGGCAGAGTCGTTGACAAGGTCAAGCCTGACGTAATCGCAGTCGGCTATGATCAAGAGGACATCGGAAGAACTGTGAGGAAATACGTGGAAGAACGAAACCTGAATATCAAGATTGTGAGAATCGGGAAATTCGAAGAAGACGAGTTGGATAGTTCGTCAAAGATCAAACAGAGAATAATCGAGGATTTCAAAAGATGATGAGAGGTCCCAGGATCCCGACGAAGTTCACCGTGACCTACCTGCTCATAGCCTTGAACGTGATCGTCTACATCTACACTTCAATCCTAAGCGGGACCCTTCTGGAAACAAGCGAATCGGTGATCCTCCGTTATGGCCAGGTCAATTCGTACGTCCTCAGCGGTGGGTACTGGCAACTCTTCACGTCAATGTTTGTTCATGTTAGCATTTCACACATCTTTGGAAACATGTTGTTTTTGCTCATTTTTGGACTGAGAGCCGAGGAGATGTTTGACACCGAAGAATACATCCTGATCTATCTTCTGAGCGGGCTCGCTGGAAACCTCCTAACGCTTGTCCCGACTCTACTGGGGACAGGTGAAATGTACTCAGCCGGAGCCTCAGGAGCCATCTTCGGCATATTTGGGGCTGCAGTCATATACTCCCGTCGCGCCTTCAGCCAATCAATCATAACAGCTTTGATTTTTGCATTCTTTCTCTTCATCATCAACATAGGCCCGACCGTGAACATCTTCGCCCACGCAGGAGGCCTCGTCGTCGGGTTGTTAATGGGTTACTTTTTGGCAGCGACGCGCAAAGCAAGACCGACTTATCGGTACACTTACTCCCATGGAACATAGGATCAATATCTTGACCCTAGCTAAGCCATTTGACCGTTGTGGCCGAAGGCTCATGAGCATTGCAAGCAGTCAAGGAAGCGTCATGACCTCCACCTTCACTTTGTGACCATCCTTAAGTTTGAGGTGTTTTCTGAGGGGTACAGGCGAGATGATCTCAAGCACAGAAGCGTCATAGTGGCTTCTAAGGGCTGAGATCAATGCGCCTCTTTCCTTGTTCTCTATCGTTACCGGGTAGCATTTTACGGGTCCAAAAGTGCGGTCCTCATCAACGAAACCCTCAACCTCGACTCCGGGATAAGCTTCCAACTCGTCACGGGTCTTGACGTCATAATCAGTATTGAGCTTCAGGTTCAGCGTTCCAGGATAAGGGTCGAAGCCCAGCTTCTCCATGAATTGCTTCCGGTACTGCTCTTTGGCAATGTAATATGCTCCTTCCCCTAGTCCTTTAAAAACAGTGCCTTCCAACGTTATTGATGGTGGGTAAGCAGCTTCAATCAAGTGACGCAGATTTGAATATAGTTTTTGGAGTTCCTTGTTGCCAAAATCGGTGATCTTTATCAGACAGCCTTCAGCGCTTATTGTCCTTTCGATCCATCCTTTTTCATCCAACTCAATCAGGTACCGCGAAGCCGTTTGCTGAGACACGCCCAGCTTCTCAGCCAAATATTCGGTAGAGATTCTGGCAGTTCTTCGATGCGCTCCCATTTCAGCCAATTTCATCAAAGTGAAAAAGTGACGACAAATATGCCTTTCACTCATGGCAGGTCAGGTTCCTCGACTTTCCAAAAATGGTCTACTTCTACTTAAGAGTTAGAAGATGCAATACAGTGAACGTCCAAGATTACTTTTCCTCTGGATCCCTCACGAAATGCGTCGCGTGTGGAAGACCAGATCGTGAAAGCCGACGGGATGGAGATGACGCGAGCAGAGCGTGTGGATTGAGTTCCAATAATCAAGGCTTCGTTCTCCATCGAATCCATAATCCACGATCATATAAACAGGATGTTCGTGTCGGGCAATAAAAAAATGGGCTGGCCTGCTTGTCCGAAGCGCATGGCTACTATGGCTATATCTTTACCGTCCACTTTGCCATCGTTGTTTACGTCACAATTGGGATTCCAGACCCAAGGCGGTTGACACCCTGAAGCAGAGCCAAAACAAATAGCAACGACAGCCACGTCCTTGCCGTCAACCTTCCCGTCCGGCACAAAATCCCAAACGATAGACGTGCCACCGGTCAAGTCTCCTATTCTTGACACAGTAATGCATCCCCCAGTCAAATTGTTGTCTGCAATGTCGACTTCGCCTAGAATCGGCTGTGCAAAAGCACTTATTGTGTAGTTCCCTTTGGCAAACCCAGCAGTGTCCCAAGTGATGCTCAGAACAGCGGAGTTTCTGCTTGCCAAAGCAAGATTTGTGGTTTCAGCAATTGCCAAGGTGTTTACGTAAGTTGTCACGTTAAGAATTTCAGAACTGTCGCCGTAGTTTACCATGTAAACGCTGATATTAAGCTTGGAACCAAGCGAGACGACTGTCTTTGGGGTACCGAGGTCTATGTAGGTTAGCCCTAGGTCATGAGAGTTCCAGGGCCAGGGTTTCGCAAGTGGGTAATTGTCGATGATCCCTGGGATCTGCCAAAAGTGGCCGTCTATTATGCCGTCGCTGCCTGTTTCGTTTTGGTATGGGCCCTCAAACAGGTCGCTGGGGTATGCCCAAGGTCCCCAGTAGTTACCCCCAGTGGGATAGCCATCATCCCACTTGTTGGAAGATTGAACGATACTCAATGGAGCCCATGTGTTATGGATGAAATTGTTGTGGTAGATGAGACTGTCATTTGAGTATTGAGCACGAAGTCCCGTCGATGATCGCAATGCCGTGGTATTTGATATTGTGTTCCCGACTATGGTGTTGTTAAACGAGTTGTACAAATATAGGCCCACTCCGCCATTGTGGTCTATCAGATTATTTGATACAACAGTTTGGTTTGCAGAATCGATTTCAATTCCGCCCCCGTTGTAATCTATCAGATTGTTCGATACAATAGTTCGGTCTGCGGAGTAGATGTAGACGCCTATTCCGCCGAATGTTATGTGGAAACCAGAGATTTGAACATCTTCCGCCGTTACGCGTGCACTTCCATTGATAGTTGTGGAATGTGGGTCCTCTCCTGTGACCGATATTGTTCTGTTTACAATCACGTTTTCATAATATGTTCCGTTTCTAACGAACACCGTGTCTCCTTCGTTTGCGTTGTTTATTGCCTCTTGTATCGTCGCATAATCGTCTGGGACAGTTATTGTCGCCGATAAAGCCTCAATGAACTGGCCTCGTGTCGTGTGAACAATTGGGTTTGGATTCGATTCCACGGATACGATTTTCAAAGACTCAGTATGAACTTGTGAAATGCCAAATGCTGATAAGCATATGATCGCCAAGAGCGAAGTCGATACTGACCCAATAGCCATTCTCCCCAATGTAGCCCCCCTAGTATAATAGACTGGACATCTCATATAAAACTTACTAATTGGCTCAGAAAGGGCTCTTTCAAAAGAGAGAATAGCGCACGCCAGGTTTATCAGCATGACCGCAAACGCTAGCTAAGCTCACCTAAGTGACCTCTTCAAATCCTCTTCACACATGCCCACCCTGACGGCCCACGCCATGGCGACCATTGAAACCAGAAGGAATTGAGTTTAAACATGTTTAAACAATCCATACAGAATTCTTATTTGACGGATCAACATTAGACTTTTGCACAGGCGTTGGCTATGGAAGAAGCTAGAGCTTTTGCACCTTGCCACATCACAGGCTTCTTTCAAATATTCGACGAAGCAGACAATGCCCTGGATGCAGGATCAAAAGGGGCAGGTGTCTCGTTGAGTCGTGGAGTCAAAACCCACATTAAGATGAAGCCTTCTCTGAAGAAGAGGAGGCGAGTTTCTATCAACGGCGTCGTTTCAGATTCCGCCGTTGTTTCGGAGCATGTTCTGAACGCTTTTGGTTCTAGCTTCAGCGAAATGGAGAACTTTGAGGTTATTGTGGAACACTATGCGGAGGTTCCGTTAGGTGCTGGGTTCGGCACCAGCGGAGCGGCAGCCTTAAGCCTTGCCTTGGCCTTGAACGAGGCGCTTGGCATAGGTCTGTCCAGGATTGAAGCAGCCCAGCTTGCGCACGTGGCCGAAGTTCAATGCAAGACTGGATTGGGAACAGTGATTGCGGAGACCTTCGGCGGCGTTGAAATGAGGGTTAAACCTGGAGCCCCGGGCATCGGAGAAATAAGGCGCATGTCAGTTCCAAAAGACGCTGCGATTGCCTGTCTGGTTTTCGGACCATTATCAACCAGAAAGATTCTCTCTGACCAAGAAACCAGAACGCGAGTAAACGAACTCGGCGGAAAACTTGTCGACAGATTAGCCAAGGAACCAACCATCGCCAATTTCATGAAGCTATCGAGACAGTTCGCCGAGCATGTCGGCCTGATAACGAACAGAATAAGGAACACGCTGAATCTGGTCGACAACAGGGGCTTTGTTTGTAGCATGCCAATGTTCGGGGAATCCGTGTTCACGTTGGCTCAGAATGAATCACTCGAGGAATTGCTAAAAATCTTTCACGAACAAGGCCGAGGCGGACAGGTCATTACAAGCCAAGTTGACTTTGAAGGAGCACGATTGCTAGCATGAAGATCCCATCGGACCACCCAAGGGCAGAATCTCTCCGAACCCGGGAGAAGCTGATCGAACAATGCGGCAAGGGAATCGTGACTCCTGCTGGCCTCGTAGCCCACGGCCGCGGTGAAGCCTTCGACTATCTGCTCGGCGAAAAAACGACTCGGCCAGCAATGAGAGCTATCAAGGCGGCGGCAGCGGCATTGCTGACTGCTGAAAAACCAGTAATCTCGGTCAACGGAAACGTAGCCGCACTGGTAGCTGAGGACGTTGTTAAACTATTCCATGTAACAGGAGCCAAGATTGAGGTCAACCTATTCTACAGGTCGCTCAGCAGGGAAAAGGCAATCAGAAAATTGCTTGAGAAATCAGGAGCGCAAGAGGTCTTAGGCGTAGGTGAAGATGTATCTGAAAGAATCCCCGAGCTGGGCAGTGAAAGGAGGCGAGTGGACCCACGCGGCATATACACGGCTGACGTGGTGCTCGTGCCGTTGGAAGATGGTGACAGGACCGAAGCACTAGTGAAGATGGGAAAAAAGGTGATCGCTGTGGACTTGAACCCGCTGTCAAGAACGGCCCAGAAAGCGTCGATAACCATAGTCGATAACATCGTGAGAGCAGCGCCAAAACTCATAGAAATTGCTGAAGAACTGAGAAAAGAACATAAGGAAAAGTGGAAATTGATCCTGGCGAATTTTGATAATCGCAAGAACCTTGATGAATCAATAGCCCAAATCAACCGAAGACTGAAAAACCTTGCAACTGAACGAAAACACATTACCCTGGAGGACGGAAGGCTTGACCTTTGACAAAATCTTCATCTTGGGCGCCGGGGCAATCGGAAGCGTTTATGGAGCACTGCTCTCTGAAAAGAACGATGTCACGCTCATCGGCAACAAAGCCCACGTTGAAGCAGTAAGGGCCAAGGGACTCTCAATCGCGGGAGACACGAGGAGAACCTTTCACACGCAAGTGGCCACGAAGATAGAGGACATACCTGAAAGATCGCTGGTTGTTCTCACCACCAAAGCATACGACTCGGCAGAAGCCGTCAAGGAAATACGGAACTCTCTCAAGAAGGACACAGTCATCTTAGTCTTGCAGAATGGTCTCGGAAATGAGGAGATCGTCAAGACAATTGTTGCATGTAAGGCCAAAGTTCTGAGGGGCATAACAAAGATGGCTGCCGAGTTCTTGAAGCCGGGAAGCATAAGGTTCTGGCACGGGGAGACAATAATCGAGTCCGACGACGAATCCCGTGAGATTGTGAGCATATTCAATGCATCCGGGCTAGAGTCGAGAGTTTCTGAACACATTGATACGGATGTTTGGACCAAGCTTGTCGTTAACTGCGTGGTCAATCCTTTAACAGCCATCTTTCGCGTCAGAAACAGCGAGATCTGGGAAGCCTCACTGAAGAACGTAAGGCACAGTGTCGTCAGGGAATGCGTCGAAACTGCTGAGGCCGAAGGAATAACTCTGCCTCGAAACCTGGCCGAAAGAATCGACAAGCGGGTAGCGGGTTACACCAATTTTTCTTCGATGTACCAAGACACAGCAAGAGGCAAGCGAACTGAGATCGACTTTCTGAATGGAAAAATCGTTGAGTTGGGCAAGAAGCATGATATTCAAACACCCGTCAACGAAACGCTCGTAAGCATGATAAAATTCATGGAGAGAAAAAATGGAGTTCCAAGAAACGATTAAGCAGAAAAAAGGAAAAGAAAAAATCATAATGCTAACGGCTTATGACTACCAAACGGCCAAGATACTCGACGAAATGAAGATCGACTTGGTCTTGGTCGGGGACAGCTTGGGAACTGTGGTCCAAGGCCACAAGGACACCAAGAGTGTGACGATGGAGGACATGATTTACCATACACGAGCTGTGGCAAGAGGCGCTAAGGACACGCCGATAATCGGAGACATGCCCATAAACAGCTACGACACGGCTGAAGACAGCTTGAAGAATGCGCCGAGATTCCTCGATGCGGGTGCCCATGGAGTGAAGATCGAGGGAAACAAGCCTGAAGTCGCAAAAACTCTGATGGAGGCAAGGATTCCAGTGATGGGGCATGTTGGAATGCTTCCTCAGACAGCCGAGTCATATAAGGTAAAAGGCAAAACCGCTGAAGAGGCCGAGAGAATCCTGCAAGATGCGGTCCAGCTAGATGCCTGCGGCGTGTTCTCAATCGTTCTGGAATGTATTCCCGAAAGCTTAGCGGAAAGAATAACTTCTGTCGTCAGAGCCCCGACAATCGGCATCGGTGCAGGCAGATATTGCGATGGGCAGGTCCTGGTCATAAACGACATGCTGGGTTTGGATGAGGATTTCAAGCCAAAGTTCGTCAAGAGATACGCCGACTTGAACACCGTGGTGAAGGATGCCGTGGCAAAGTTCAGATGTGAAGTCCTTGCAGGCACGTACCCAGATGAAGAACATACATATCATTGAGCTAAAAAGGGTGTTGAGAGATTGCTAAGCAAAGGTGTGCCCCAAAGAAAAGTCCTCCAAGAACTCGAATCGAGGCTCAAGAAGGACTTCACTTACAAGTCCGGAAGAATCATCGGATCCATGTGCAACGACCCACATCCTTTGGCTCGAAAAGTGTACGCCCGCTTCTCGGAGAAAAACCTAGGCGATTCAGGACTTTTCCCAGCCACAGCCGAACTGGAAAAAGAAACAGTCCAAATGATCGGCAGCCTACTTTCAAACGAGACAGCCTCAGGCCACATAATCACAGGAGGAACCGAAGCCAACATTCTTGCCCTCTGGGCTGCCAAAAAATCCGCCAAAAAGGAAAGATGCGAAGTCATCGTACCCGCTTCTGCTCACTGCTCATTCGACAAGGCTGGCGACTTATTGGACATAAAAATCGTCAGGGCCAAGCTAGACCACAAGTTTCAAGTCGACGCAGACGCCGTTGAGAAGGCAATTACCCCAAGCACCATAGCGGTCGTCGGCATCGCCGGAACAACCGGACTAGGCGCCGTTGACCCCATAGCACGGCTGTCGGAAATCGCCCAGGAAAATGGCTTGTACCTTCACGTAGATGCTGCTTTTGGGGGATTCGTCCTCCCATTCCTTAAAAAACTGGGCTATGATGTTCCAGTTTTCGATTTTGAGGCGCCAGGAGTCTGCTCCATGACCGTTGATCCACACAAAATGGGCTTGGCACCCATCCCTGCGGGTGGAATATTGTTCCGAAACGAAAAGATCAGAGAATTCATCTCATGGAACATCTCCTACCTAGCGGGTGGAGAAGCCAAACACGCGACGATCGTGGGAACGCGATCAGGAGCATCAGTAGTTGCTGTCTGGAGCCTACTCAAACACCTTGGGCGACAGGGCTACGAGCGAATCATAAGACGTTGCATGCGCCTCACCCGGAAGCTCGCAGAAGAAATACCGAAGATAGAAGGCCTGGAACTCATGACAAAACCCACGATGAACGTTGTCGGGCTGACCTCCCACACGCTGGACATCAAACAAGTAGCACTTGAGCTAAGACTCAAAGGATGGGCAGTTGCGCTTTTCCCAAGACACATCCGAATCGTAGCCATGCCTCACGTGCAGGAAAAGCACATTAACGAATTCCTGGAAGACTTAAAGAGAGTCAGAGCCAAACTGGAAAGGTAGAGTGAGCATTTTGATGAGCGAACACCCCTCAAGAGACATCGTTGGAACAAAAGGAAACGAACTGAAAGACAAGCGCATAGTCCTCTGCATTACCGGTAGCGTGGCCGCTGCAGAATGCCCTGGAATCGCCAGATCCCTCATGCGCCATGGCGCAGAAGTCTTCACAGTTATGTCGCCGATGTCACAGATGATCATCCACCCATATCTTATGGAATGGGCAACTGGAAACTCTGTCATAACAGAGTTGACGGGAAAGATTGAACATGTCGCATTAGCTGGAAAGCATCCTCGCAAAGCCAATCTTGTTCTGGTGGCGCCAGCTACGGCAAACACCATAAGCAAGATCGCCTGCGGCATAGACGACACTACTGTGACTTCAGTGGTTACAACGGCTTTAGGGTCAAGCATCCCGATAATCATCGTTCCGGCCATGCATGCCACCATGTACGATCACCCAATATTAGCCGAAAACATCAGAAAGCTGCAAGCACTGGGCCTAGAGTTGATAGGACCGAGAGTTGAAGAAGGAAAAGCAAAGATTGCAAAAACGATTGAAATTGTCGATGCCGTCATCCGCAGACTAGCAATAAGCCAAGATCTGGCTGGCCTGAGAGTGCTCATCACCGCCGGTCCGACCGTGGAACACATAGACCCAATCCGCGTCATCACAAACAGAAGCTCCGGAAAAATGGGCGTAGCCCTTGCAGAAGAAGCCCTAAGCCGCGGAGCCGAAGTAACGCTTATCTACGGCTTGGGAACAGCCACTCCGCCAACAAGAGCCAAAGTGATCTCGGTCGAGACGACAGATCAGATGCTTGAAGCGGTCGACTCTGAGTTGAAACCCGAAAAATACGACATGGTGATAGCTGCAGCCGCAGCGGCTGACTGGAAAGTCAAGAAACCCTTTTCACATAAAGTTTCGACCCGAAAACTCGATTTGCTGAGCTTGGAACTGGAGCCAACTCGAAAGATAATCGACCACGTAAAAAAGGTCAGCCCCAAAGTCTTTCTCGTAGGGTTCAAGGCAGAATATAAGCTGCCGAAAGAGGGGTTGATTGAAAGTGCGCACAGAAAGCTGCTGGAAGCAAACGCTGACCTAATAGTCGTCAATGACGTGGGCAAGGAAGGGGCAGGGTTCGGAACCGAGACAAACGAGGTTTTCATCATAGATAAACAGAAGAGAGCCATTCATGTGCCCATGGCCAAAAAACGTGAAGTTGCGAGGAAGATTCTTGATGCTGCAAAGGAAAGAATCAAACCAAAATAGTTCCATATGCAATCCAAGCGTCCGAAGGTGAAAACCGATGCAGAAAGAATTCAAAGCAGTAGCCGTCGGTGGAACATTCGACGAACTTCACAGAGGACACAAAGCTCTGCTGATGAAAGCCTTCGACATAGGAGAACATGTTCAAATCGGCTTGTGCTCGGACAGTTTTGTCAAAAGACTCAGCAAGCCGCACATAACTGCATCTTATGATCAGAGATTGAGAGAGCTTGAGGCTTTCCTCCATCAGAACAGACTTTACGAAAGAGCCGAGATAGTTCGAATCGACGATCCCTTTGGAGCAACTCTGTCCGATCGGAGCATCGAAGCATTGGTCGTCAGCAAGGAGACCGAGCCTATCGCCTCCGTGATCAACAAGAAAAGAAGAGAAACCGGACTGCCATTGCTTCAAATTCTTGCGATCGAGATGATTCCATCTGATAATCATATTCCTATATCGACAACCCGCATTCGTTGCGGAGAGATCGACCGCGAAGGTCACCTACTCAAATAGTGAATCGCTGAAAAGAGAATGTTTAAGTTACTTTCAGCCCTCTCTGGATTGAGAAGAGAAACTTGCAGAGGACAGGCATCGCAAGACTGCCACTTCATTACGGCAAAGCGCCTCAATGGCTAACTGTTCGCATGAAAAAACTCGCAGGCCAAATGGTGACGCTGATTCTGGACGAATATGGCATAGATGATCTTCTTAGAAGAATATCCGACCCTTTTTGGTTTCAAGCCCTTGGTTGCGTCCTAGGCTATGACTGGCACTCTTCAGGCGTAACCACCGTTCTCACACGAGTCTTGAAAGATGCGATAGTACCTGAGGAGCATGGTATCGCCGTGTGCGGAGGAAAAGGCAGAGCCTCAAGGCAGACACCGGTCGAGATTGAAAACGCCGGAGGCAAATTTGGCTTCTCAGATGGGGACATCGACGCTCTCCGTCGTGCAAGCAGGATGAGCGCGAAAGTTGATAACACCGCTGTCCAAGCGGGCTACCAGCTGTATCATCACGCCTTCTTCGTTGCCGAGAACAGAAAATGGGCAGTAGTTCAGCAAGGCATGTGCATACAAGACCGCACGGCCAGACGCTATCATTGGCTATCAGAAAACGTAAACAGCTTCGTCGTTGAACCGCACAGCGCCATGGTCGGAGACGCAAGACGCGAATCTGCCCTAGACATGACAGCAAGAGAAAGCGAAGACTGCAGAAAAGTCTCGGTGGACTTGGCAAAGGAGGCTCCCGAAAAAACCATGCTGATGATCGCCGCTCCTGCCGGACAAAAGCTGCTTGACGAATGGTTTCACGCCAACGTGAAAGAACCAGCGAAGAAGCCTGTCAAAGCGTTCCTGTCGATGCCGGTGAACATAAATTGGAAAGCTATGCGGAACGCGTACGAATTTCAGCCGAGAAACTACGAAGAGCTTCTGGCTCTCAGGGGAATAGGCCCAGCGGCCGTAAGAGGCTTGGCACTCATTGCAGAACTCGTATACGGCGCGAAGCCAAGCTGGAAAGACCCAGTGAAATATTCGTTCGCTTACGGAGGAAAAGATGGCGTTCCGTTCCCCGTGGACCGAAAGGCCATGGATGAATCAATACAAATGCTCAGAGAGACAATCGAAGCCGCGAGAATAGGAGACAAAGAAAAAACGTGGTCCTTGCAGAGGCTTAGGAAGCTTGTGCCGCGAGAAATCGACAGATCGGATCTAATGTGTTAATGTCTGAAAATGCCGTGAACTTCATGAACCGCAAAACCGAAATTTGGGTCAAACTGTCTGGAATTATGGGCATAGTCGGACCCATAATCGCATTCGCTTGCATATTGCTTTCGATTAGCTCTTACCAGCGATTCAGTTGGACTGACAATGCCCTGAGCGACCTAGGCGTCAGGGATGGCATCACGGCCGCATTATTCAATTATGGACTGATAGTAAGCGGCGTCTCAGCACTCGTCTTCGATGCAGGCTTGTTCAAGCTTCTGCATGAGGAAAAAACCGGCAGAATCGGAGCCTTGCTCTTTGGGTCAGCAACCATTGCTTTGACTTTAATAGGAATCTTCCCCGAAAACACAAAACAAACGCATCACTATGTTTCGGTAGCTTTCTTCGTCCTGTTCCCCATTGCCATGCTTACCATCACAGCCTCTTTCGTTCATGCGAGGAAAATGAAGATGGGCTTGTTCACGCTAGCCGTGGCCATGAGCGCAGCTGCTCCTTGGATAGTCCAGTTCATAGCACCTTACGTTTCGAACGTTGCCATCCCCGAAACGATTTCCGCATTGGCAGCGGCAGCGTGGTCAATGGCTCTAGGGTCCATTATTCTGAACCAAGTTGCACAGCAACGTGGGTAGAATTGCGTATCGTTTTCTTTGTGAAGGCACTTTTTGCCCTGCGACTTCGATTTGTTTCGAAGACGAAGAGAAATCACAATGTATGACCGGTTGAATCTCTAATGTCCGAGTAGATTTGCGAGCAGCATAATGGGGAAAAGCATACTTCGCGTCCCTGACTCTTGGCGAATTCTATCGCCTCTTCAGCAGGAAAGGCTATCGCATCTACACCTGCCCTTATTGCCAGGATATCTGTATCTTTCCGATGCATTCCCTTCGGCCGCATGCAACCTAGAACCAATGGCGTGTCAGGAAACATCATTCTTGCCGTCACGATTACTCTGGCTATATCTATTGGTCTCGGCGGCTGAACGTTCTGCATTGAGGTTCCATGTATGGGCATGAAAGCAATTATCACCAGGGCTGAAGGCTTCGTTTTTGAAATCATTTCTAGCGCGTGCAACTCGCCTTTCAGCCTGCCATAATGAAGACCAACGATCACATGTGGCACGAAGTTGATGCTGGTCTTTTTTAGGGCCTCAAGCGAATGTGCATATTCGTTCACTGTCACATTCATCTTGCAGATTTCTCTTATAGTCTCATCAGAACCTACCACGTCCAACAATGCCGTGTCTACTCCGCTTGCTTGAAGGGCTTGGGCTGTTTGAAAATCTATGATTCCAGTGTGAACGACGACGGTGAGCCCGAGCTCTCGTTTGATCTTTCCAATTGTTTCGACGAAATCGGAAATGGGCACGGATCCATCTGGAAGGCAGCCTCCGCTTATTAAACAGCCTTTGGCTCCCCCTAGTTTGAGTTTTTTGCACGATTCAAACAGCTTTTCAGGCGTGGTCGCCGGGTACATTGTTTTCAGTACTCTTCCGCCGCAGTGTCCACACTTCAGCGCGCAGTTGCCAGCCGTTATGGAAACTGTCGGAAAATCAGCAGGCGAAGAGGAGTAGTAACCCGTTTTATAGTACATGAAACTTGGAGCGTAAAAATTGACGCTCTTCAGTCTTGAACGCAAATGACCGCCATGAATGATGTTTAAGAGATCAGTGTCTGCTATCTGCCAGACTGCTTCAGGCGAAAGGTTACTCATCTTGCTCATTGAAGAACTTGGCCACTGTCATGCTTAAGTCTTCGTTTTGCGGACACATCTTTTGCTATCCTAAGCAAGGCCTCAGGTAGCACTTAGCGGATGAACTTTTTGCCTGTGATCTTGGTCAGCTTTATTACGCATATTCGCACTGTTTTCATCTCTTTTTCACGATCTCTCCCTGGCTTACTCGTGTATGCGTCAAAGTCCAGTGGAACGCGGTACTTGTCGATCAGTTTTTGCAGGTAAGGAATCATCTCTTCCTTGTCTTCGATGATTTTCGCCTCGCCGAACGCAATTACGCTTTTGTACATCGACGCGTCTGACAGAGATTCATCGACTTCAAAGCAGACATGCGGATTCTCTCGTAGAGCCTGCATCTTGAGACCTTTGTTGCAGGTATGGAAGGATATTTCCCGGTTTGCATACACGTAGCCGAGGGGAATGATGTGGGGCGTTCCCTCGAAAGACAATCCCAATCTGCCCACTCTAGCGCACGTAAGGAACTGCTCTATCTCTTCAGGAGCCATTTCATTCAGGGACACGTTCAATCGACCTTTCTCAGGTGCTTCATAGCAAATTCTGAGGAGGAATCAGGCTATTAAGCGTGTTCTGAACCCCTCAACGTTTATACGGAAACGACATCAAACGCCAATTTGCAAAACAAGAGGATGTCGATCGAACGTCGAGCACAAGTCTAAACTAGGGGCAGGCATAAATCATTCTGCAAGGAATGTCGATTAACCGCGATCGAGGTGAAGAAGTTGAGCAAGGACGAAAAATGGGCTGAGGATTTGAGTTCCCAATGTGGTATCAGTTCAGCTTTTCTCAAGAAGGCCTTGGAAGAGTTGAACGAAAGCTGCTATGCGGACACGAAGACGGCCAAAGAAATCATAGAAGAGCTAACCTTGAGTTGTCACATGGACAAAAAGGAGCTTGAGAGATTCGTGGAAGAAGTCTCCAAGAACTGCCCCAGTGACGCCAAAAAGCTCAGGCAAGAGGTCCTGAAAGCAGAGGGCGACAAGAACAAAATCTGGCAAGGAGTGCGAGAGTGGGCACAATATCGCGGAGGCGCACGGTAGCCAAGGCAACTTTATGAGAACCTACGCGCAGCCAGCAGCAGGCAGGCAATCAAAAACACCCAAATCCTTCTTTTCTTTGCATACAGTAAAAACATTAATCCCAACTGAACAGTTTATCCCTCACGGTGCAGCAGTCCTGCAACTCGTTGGCTCTGATGAGTGACATGTCAATCAGAATTGTCAGCAAAGGCTTGCCGAAACTAGTCAGGGTTTCTTTGGGCACAGCCATGGGTCTTGGGCTCATGGATGGCAAGCTTGATGCTCCTCCCACCACTGCATATCTCATGACTTACAGGCGAGGAAAATGCTCTGCCAATTGCAGATTCTGTCCTCAGGCGAGGGAAAGCCGCAGTAGAGCCGACATGCTTTCAAGGATCTCTTGGCCCATTTTCCCGACAAAGCATATTCTAGACAGGATTCAGAGCCCCACTGAAAAAGATGCGACAAGACGATTTTGTATACAGGCCCTGAATTATCCTGAAGTTTTCACTCATGTAGAGACTCTTATAGCAGCTATAAGAAGGCGGACGGACATGCCGATTTCAGTTTCGTGCCAACCACTAGTCACAGAAAACATAATGCGAATCGCCAAGGCAGGAGCTGAACGAGTAGGGATACCCTTGGACGCTGCCACGGAAAACATATTTGAGCAGATCAAAGGAACGTCTGCCGGAGGACCTTACACCTGGCGAGGCCAGTTTGAGCTCTTGAATGATGCCGTCCGCATCTTTGGTATAGGCAGAGTCAGCACACACTTGATTGTCGGATTAGGCGAGACCGAAAAGGAAATGATAAATATCATTCAAAAATGCGTGGACACCGGCGTTCTTCCAGCACTATTTGCGTTTACACCAGTTCTTGGAACGAAGTTGGAAGGCTGGAGTCAGCCCCAAGTTGAAAAGTACAGACGAGTCCAAGTTGCCCGAAGCCTGATCATGCACAAAGCTGCAAATTTCGGAGACATGCATTTCGACGAGCATGGGTCACTAGTCGATTTTGGCATAAACAAGAAAACAGTAGAACAAACCGTGCAATCAGGTGAGCCATTCCTAACCACTGGATGCTCAGACTGCAATCGCCCATATTACAATGAGAAACCAAGCGGTCCTGTCTACAATTTTCCAAGGAAATTGACAAGAGAGGAGCTCTCCGAAATCAAGACGCAGCTGGGCTTCAAAGAGGCATGAGGCCTTGAACGCGTTATACCTTTTCGATGCCGACCTGACTGAAACCAACGCGGTCAGATTGAGATTTCTGGATGAAAATGGGAACATTCGAGAATTCAAAGATGACAAGTGCAGGCCTTACTTTTTGATAGCCTATCCACTGTCGAAAGAGGATGAGGAAGTCGTACGTTACTTCAGCGGCACCGTGGAACGATTGGACAAGCTTGAACTGTTCACTTGTGAAAGAAGGCCGTTCGCAAAAGTGTCTTGGCCAAATGTTAAGGTTGCGGCAAAAGCAGCTGAGAGACTGCCTTTATGCTGGGAAAGCGAAATCGATTTTCCCAGATCCTACGTGTACGATCATGGGTTGAATTTTGGCGCATTGCATGCAAATGACCTGAAGCCTGTTTCAGATTTACCCGCCGAAATGGCAGAGAAAGCTGAAGGAGATTTCACAGAAATCAGGGAGAGCGACCCGCAGAAACACGCTCAGCTTTCCCACTGGCTCAATCTGTTACATCAACCCATTCCGGCTCTAGACTCAAACATTTTCGGAATTGAACAAGCTGCGCCTGAAAGCGTCTATAGAGCATGGATGCTTTCTCGAATTGCTAACATTCCATTGAGGCAAGCCTTCGAAAGCCATCGTGTGAGTGATTGGTGGAAATCCATAATCTACACGTATCTGAGAAAGAATAACATACTCATTCCCACGGCTCAAGAGTTGACGAGAGGTAAACCCACGCATGTTGTCACTGGAGCTTTGACAGTGACGCCTAGGGCTGGAACATACTTCAACACTGTCGTCTGCGATTTCGAAAGCCTCTACGCGGGTTGCATCGACAGCTTCAATCTCTCTTATGAAACTGTTGATTGCGGACATCCTGAATGCGGCGGAAACCGAATCCCAGACTTTGACGGGCACGTTTGTATACGCAGGAGGGGGTTCTACGCCGTTCTCGTCGGTGCTCTAAAGGAGCTTCGCATTCGAATCTTCAAACCCGCCTCGAGGAATCTCGCATTGCCCGATGAGAAGAGAAAGATAGCGAACTCCACCGCGAAGCTTTTGAAACTTATTCTGGTCTCCAGCTATGGAGTCAC
>Ga0315281_10000271_pt1 | contig 69834 bp, 73 predicted proteins | sample YL17G07_0_MG_FD_204540 | JGI IMG/M metagenome (GOLD analysis project Ga0315281, IMG submission 204540) | Sediment microbial communities from Yellowstone Lake, YNP, Wyoming, USA - YL17G07_0 | ecosystem: Environmental > Aquatic > Freshwater > Lake > Sediment | place: USA: Wyoming | collected...
GCGAACGCACCGCCGCACTCGCCGGCTGGCTCGACTGGTACAACCGCCTCAGACCACACCGCTCACTCGGCCGCAAACCACCCCTCACACGACTCGTCGAGATGAACAACGTTGTCGGGACCAACACTAGCCGACGACGAAGTTCACGAGCTTGCCCGGGACGACGATCGTCTTGCGCACCTCCGCGCCGTCGAGGTGCGCCCGCACGCGCGACGACGCCCGCGCGCGCTCGACGAGCTCGTCCTCGGACGCTCCCGTCTCGACCTCGAAGCGGTCGCGCACCTTCCCGTTCACCTGCACGACGAGCTCGAACGTGTCGCGCACGAGCTGCGACTCGTCGGCGACCGGCCACGGCTGCTCCCACAGCCGCTCGTGGCCGAGCAGCTCCCACAGCTCCTCGGAGACGTGCGGCGCGTACGGCTGGACCAGCGACACCGCGGTCTCCGCGGCGAAGCGCGCGGCGGGGTCGTCGGGCCCGGCCTTCGACAGCTCGTTCACCAGCTCCATCACCGCGGCGATCGCCGTGTTGAACGACTGCCGGCGGCCGACGTCGTCGGTGACCTTCGCGATCGTCTCGTGCGCCTTGCGCGTCAGGCCGCTCGGCTCGGGGTCGCCTTGCGGCGCACGCTCCGCGACCTCGCCCACGAGCCGGTAGACGCGGCGGACGAAACGCTGCATCCCGTCGATGCCTTCGTCGGTCCAGTCCATGTCCTCGCGCGCGGGCCCGATGAACAGGATGTAGAGGCGCACCGCGTCGGCGCCGTACTCCTCCACCAGCTCCTCGGGACCGATCACGTTGCCCTTCGACTTCGACATCTTCGAGCCGCCGAGCTGCACCCAGCCGTTCGTGAACAGGTTCAGGAAGGGCTCACGGAAGCCGACGAGGCCCAGGTCGTTCAGCGCCTTGATGAAGAAGCGCGCGTAGATCAGGTGCATCGTCGCGTGGTCGACGCCGCCGATGTACTGGTCGACCGGGTTCCACCAGTCGACGATCTCGCGATCCCACGGCGCGTCGTGGTTGTGCGGGTCGCAGAAACGCAGGAAGTACCACGACGAGTCGACGAAGGTGTCCATCGTCTCGACCTCTCGCCGTCCCTCCTTGCCGCAGGTCGGACACGGCGCGCGCACCCAATCCTCGGCGCTCGCGAGCGGCGCGATCCCCTTCGGCTTGTAGTCCTCGACCTCCGGCAGCAGCACCGGCAGCTCGCTCTCGGGCACGGGCACTGCGCCGTGCTCGTCGCAGTAGACGATCGGGATCGGGCAGCCCCAGTAGCGCTGCCGCGAGAAGCCCCAGTCGCGCAGGCGGAAGCTGATCGCCGTCTTGCCGCGGCCGCGCTCGCCGAGCCAATCGACGATCGCGCGCTTCGCCTCCTCCGCCGGCCGCCCGTCGAACCGCGCCGAGTTGACGAGCTTGCCGTCGTCGTCGATCACCGGCACGACCGGAATGTCGAAGCGCTCCGCGAACGCGAGGTCTCGCTCGTCGTGCGCGGGCACGGCCATGATCGCGCCGGTGCCGTAGTCCATCAGCACGTAGTCGGCGACCCAGATCGGGATGCGCGCCTCGTTCACCGGGTTCGTCGCGAAGAAGCCCGTGAAGACGCCTGTCTTCTCCTCCGCCGCGGCGCGCTCCTCGCCGCGCTTCACGGCCGCCTTGCGCACGTAGTCGCGCAGCTCGTCGGCGTTCGGCGAGCGCTCAGCGAGTTGCTCGACGAGCGGGTGCTCGGGAGCGAGCACGAAGAACGTCGCGCCGAACAGCGTGTCCGGTCGCGTCGTGAACACGGCGACGTCCGTGCCGAGCTCTTCCACCGCGAACAGGATCTCCGCGCCCTCGCTGCGGCCGATCCAGTTGCGCTGCATCGCCTTGATGCGGTCGGGCCACTCGATGTGCTCTAGCTCGTCGATCAGCTCGTCCGCGTACGCGGTCGTCTTGAAGAACCACTGCTCGAGATCCTTCGACACGACCTCTGCGCCGCAGTACTCGCAGTGCCCGTCGTGCACCTGCTCGTTCGCAAGCACGACCTGGTCGGCCGGGCACCACTTGACGGGCGAGCCCTTGCGGTACGCGAGCCCCGCCTCCAGCAGCTTCAGGAACAGCCACTGGTCCCAGCGGTAGTACTCGGGCTCGTGCGCGGAGATCAGACGGTCCCAGTCGAACCCCCACCCCATCCGCCGCATCGACTGCGTGATCGTCGCGATGTTCCGCTCGGTGATCGCGCGCGGATGGCCGCCCTCGCGGATCGCCGCGTTCTCGGCGGGGAGGCCGAACGAGTCGAAGCCGATCGGGTGGAGCACGGCGACGCCGTTCCGGCGGCGGAAGCGCGCGATGACGTCGCCGATCGTGTAGACGAGGACGTGCCCCATGTGCAGCGTCCCGGAGGGGTAGGGCCACATCTCGACGACGTAGCTCTTCGCGCCGCGGTCGGCGCCGGGCTCCGGATTCGGGACGTGGAACGCCTTGGCGTCCTCCCAGACGCCTTGCCATCTCGCCTCGATCGCCTTCGGGTCGTACCGGTTCATCCGTCCTCCAGAGACAAAAAAGCCTCTCGCGAGAGAGGCCGTGGGGAGCCGACGCGGCGTCGCCGCGCTTGCCTCCCCGATCTACGCAAGCAGCTCCTGCATCGTCCTGGGATGCTAGCAATCCCAGAGTGCTGGAGCTCTTCCCCCTTTCGACCCGTGCCGAGGACGGCGAGCTGACGCTCGGCGGAGTCTCCGCGTCGCAGCTCGCGGCCGAGCACGGAACGCCGCTCGTCGTCTATTGCGAGGAGACGATCCGCGCGCAGGCGCGGGCGTACCGGGCCGCCGCGCCGGAGGCCCTCGTCGTCTACGGCACGAAGGCGTTCGCGAACGTGGCCCTGCTGCGGATCCTCGCGGAGGAGGGGGTCGGCGCCGACGTCTCCACGCTCGGCGAGCTCGCCGTCGCGCACGCGGCGGGCGTCACGGGCGAGCGGATCTTCTTCCACGGCAACAACAAGTCCGACGACGAGCTCCGCGGCGCGGCGGAGGCGGGCGCGACCGTGGTGCTCGACGCGCCGGACGAGCCCGGCCGCGCGGCGGCCGCGGGCGTGCGCCGCGCGCTCGTGCGTCTGACGCCCGGCGTGCACGCGGTCACGCACGAGTCGATCCAGACCGCGCACGACGAGTCGAAGTTCGGGCTCGCGGCCGACCCGGCGCTCGCGGCGATCGCCGAGGCCCGCCGCCTCGGTATCGAGGTCGCCGGCGTGCACTTCCACGTCGGCTCGCAGCTCGCGCGCGTCGACGAGAGCCTCGTCGCGGTCGAGCGGCTCGCGTCGTTCTGCGAGCGGGCGCGCGCCGAGCTCGACTGGACGCCCGCCGTGCTCGACATCGGCGGCGGGCTGGGGATCCGCTACACGCACGACGAGCACGTGCCGGAGATCGAGGAGTTCGTCGGCCCGCTCGTGCGGCGGTTGCGCGAGCGCTGGCCGGACCCGGTGCAGGTCGTGCTCGAGCCCGGGCGCTCGCTCGTCGGGCGTGCCGGCGTCACGCTCTACCGCATTGGCGTCGTGAAGGACAGCAGCGCGATCCGCTATGCCGCGATCGACGGCGGGATGTCCGACAACCCGCGTCCGCAGCTCTACGGCGCGCGGTTCGAGGCGCTGCTCGCGAACCGGGCCGACGAGCTTCCCGACGGCGTCTTCCGCATCGCCGGCAAGCACTGCGAGTCGGGCGACGTGCTGATCGACGCGGCCGAGCTGCCGCATCCGCGACGCGGAGACCTGCTCGCGGTGCCCGCGACCGGCGCCTACACGCTGACGATGGGCTCGAACTACAACGGCGTGCCGCGGCCGGCCGCCGTGCTCGTGCGCGACGGAGAGGCCCGTGTGATCCGGCGGCGGGAGTCCGTCGACGACGTGCTCCGGTACGAGGTGACGTGAGCGAGCACACCGTCGACGTCTGGTCGGACTACATCTGACCCTTCTGCCGGCTCGGCCAGCCCACGGCAGAGTGGATGCGGGACCGGTTCGGTGCCGAGATCACGTGGCTCGCCTACGACCTCCATCCGGAGTACCCGCCGGAGGGCATCGCGCGCGCGCCGTTCCTCCCGCGCTTCCCCGACTCGGTCCACGAGCGGCTGGAGGGGCAGTTCGCGCAGCAGGGCCTGACGTACAACCCGCTGCCCGACGTCATCCCGAGCACGCGGCGCGCGCTGGCGCTCACGGAGCTCGCGCGCGAGCGCGGCCTCGGCGCGGCGATGCACGACCGCCTGATGGACGCGTACTGGGCGGAGGCGCGCGACATCGGCGACGCCGGCGAGCTGCGCGCGCTCGCGGCGCAGATCGGCATCGACGACCCCGACGCCGCGTGGGACGACCCGGCGTATCTCGAGCGGGTGCTCGCCTCGACCGAGCAGGCGCAGTCGATCGGCGTGACCGGCGTGCCCGGCTTCCTGCTCGACCGGCGGCTGCTCGTGCTCGGCGCGCAACCGCGCGAGCTGTTCGCGCGGGCGTTCGAGCAGCTCGAGGCAGGCGGGTAGCCGGCGGTCCCGCCGCCGCAAAGAGCGCGTCGTCGGGTCACGCGCGAGAACCTCATCGGGCTGATGCGGTCGGGCGGGCTAGTATCGCCCGATGCAGCGGGTCGTGATCCTGGGGGCGGGCTTCGGCGGTCTCGAGCTCGCGACCACGTTGTCGGAGGAGGTGGGCGGCGACGTTGCCGTCACCCTGATCGACAAGAACGACGCATTCGTGTTCGGGTACTCCAAGCTCGACGTGATGTTCGGGCGGACGACGCCCGACGCCGTTCGGCTCCCGTACCGTGACATCGCGAAGCCGGGCGTGCGCTTCCTGCAGGAGACGATCACCATGATCGATCCCGAGGCGCGCCGCGTCACCACCGACGCCGGCGTCCACGAGGCCGACGTCCTGGTCGTTGCGCTCGGCGCCGACTACGACCTGGACGCCACGCCAGGACTCGCCGAGGCGGGAAACGAGTTCTACTCGATTGCCGGCGCGGAGCGATTGGCGAAGGTGCTGCCGACGTTCTCGCGCGGCCGGGCGATCGTCGGCGTCTGCGGGGCGCCGTTCAAGTGCCCGCCCGCGCCGAGCGAGGCCGCCTTGCTGCTGCACGACTACCTGTCGGCGCGGGGTGTGCGCGATGCGTGCGAGATCTCCATCGTGATTCCGTTCGGGACGCCGGTGCCGCCGTCGCCGGACACGTCCGAGGCGCTGGTTGCGGCGTTCGCCGACCGCGGCATCGAGTTCGTCCCCGGGCGTCGCGTCACCTCTCTCGACGCCGGCCGCAGCGTCGCCGTGCTCGACGACGGCAGCGAGATGCCCTTCGACCTCTTCCTCGGCGTCCCCAAGCACCGCGCCCCCGACGTCGTCGTGGCGAGCGGCCTGACCGAAGGCGGCTACGTGCCCGTGAGCTCGAAGACGCTCGAGACACGGTTTCCGGGCGTGTATGCGGTCGGGGACGTCGCCGAGATCGCCGTGCCGAAGGCCGGCGTCTTCGCGGAGGGGGAGGCGCGTGTCGTCGCCGCCTCCCTGGTCGCGACCCTGCGGGGCGGAGCGCAGCCCGGCGCCTATGGGGGGCGCGGTTCCTGCTACGTCGAGTTCGGCGCCGGCCGCGTCGGCCGCGTCGACGTCGACTTCTTCTCCGGGCCGAAGCCGACCGGCGCCTTCCGTGCGCCGTCCGCCGCCCTCGTCAGCGAGAAGCACGACTTCGGCTCGAGCCGAAGCGCACGCTGGTTCGGGCACTGAGCCACCTACGCGCCACGAGGCGCGTAGATTTCGTGTCCTTCCCGACACAGGAGGTACGCGTCCCGTGATTGACGTGCAGCGAGTCGACTACATCCGCATCCCGGTGACGGACATGGGGAAGGCGAACCACTTCTACGGAGAGGTGCTGGGCCTCGAGAGGAACCCGAGCTCGCCGGGCGAGGACTGGGTCGAGTACGAGACCGGCAACGTGACGCTCGCGGTGATGACGCCGCACACCCACGACTACGAGTTCACGCCGCTGCCGCCCGGAACGATTGCTCTGCGCGTTCCCGACGTCGCCGACGCGAAGGCGAAGCTGGAGGCGGCCGGCGTGCAGATCAACGAGATGTGGGACTCGGGCGTCTGCCATGGGGCTTCGTTCCGCGACCCCGACGGCAACGCCATCCTCCTCCACCACCGCTACAAGCCGTACGAGCAGACCTGACGCACTCGCCGGGTACCGGCGACTGTCGCTTGCGCCGGTGTTCGCGAATGACGCCTGATCTTGTCGGCACGCGGCAGGAGAGAAGCGGACGGGATTCGACGTATCACGTGCACGCCGCCCGTCTCCGGGTCTTCCCGGATGCCCGCAGGCGCTTCCCCCAAAGGGGCGGGCGGGGCTTTGCCTTTGGCAAGCCTGGCACGAGGGACTAAGCTCGTGCGAGCTTGGGCAGGATCGATACCAGCAGCGAACTTGGGGCGCGCGCTGAGCGGCGGCTTCGCGTCGAGCGCACGATCTGGCTCGCCACGGTCACGCCCGATGGAACGCCGTCGGTACGCCCTGTGTGGTTTGTGTGGGACGGCGAAAGCTTCCTCATCTTCAGCCAGCCCAACGCGGCAAAGGTGGATCACATCAACGCGAACCCGAGCGTCTGCCTTCATCTGGACCCGGACGAGTGGGGCGAGAACATCGTGATCGTGGGCGGAGAGGCGCGGATCGCTCCCGATCACCCGCCGGCGGACCGGACGGCCTCGTACGTCGAGAAATACGCGTGGGGTTTCGAGCGGCTTGAAGTCAGTGTCAGCGAGTACGCCAGCGACTACTCGACACCGATACTGATCGCGTTCAAGCACCTCCGCACCTACTACTAGAGCCGCCCCGACGACACAACCGCCCGGTGTGCGACGTTGCTCTCGCCTGAGCGTCGTCACGGGGACACGAAGTCAGCCGATGACGGCGCGATGCGCTAGCCGGGTTGCGCGGCGGCGAGCCCGGGGCGCACGAGCCGTGCCGGAGCCTTCAGCCCCGACTCGCGCACGGGCTGGTTGACCGGATCGGCGCACGGGGGCGCGCCGAAGCTCGCCGCCCGGCGCTCGGCCGGCGCGTCGGCGTACAGCGTCGTGCGCTGCCGCGGCCGGCGGCCGTTCGCGCGGATGAGCGACTCCATCTCCTCCGGCGTCATCTCCTGCCCGTGCTCGGAGCCCGCGGCACGGGAGATCGACTCGTTCATCAACGTCCCGCCGAGATCGTTGACGCCCGCGCGCAACGCAGCCGCGACGCCGCGCGACCCGAGCTTCACCCACGAGGCCTGCACGTTCGTGATCCACGGATGCAACGCGAGCCGCCCGACGGCGTGCATCAGCAGCGCCTCGCCGAACGTCGGCCCGCGCCTCGCCCGCCCCTGGAGGTAGATCGGCGCCTCCATCGGCACGAACGGCAACGGCACGAACTCCGTGAAGCCGCCGCTCCGTCGCTGCTGCTCGCGCACCGCGACGAGATGCCGCGCCCAACTCCGCGGACCGTCGACGTGCCCGTACATGATCGTGTTGTTCGAGCGAAGCCCGACCGCGTGCGCGGCGTCGTGCACCTCGAACCACTGCGCCGTCGTGATCTTGTCCGGGCAGATCACCGCCCGCACCTCGTCGTCGAGCACCTCCGCCGCCGTGCCCGGAAGCGACGAGAGGCCGGCGTCGCGCAGGCGCGCGAGGTACCCGGGGAGCGGCACGCCGAGCGTCGCCGCCCCCTGCCAGACCTCCAGCGCCGAGAACGCGTGCACGTGCATGTCCGGCGCCGCCGCCTTGACCGTGCGCACGACCGACTCGTAGTAGTCGCCGTCGAAGGCCGGATGGATCCCACCCTGGAGACAGACCTCGGTCGCGCCGCGCTCCCACGCCTCGACGACGCGCCGGGCGATCTCGTCGTGCGGCACGAGGAACGCCGGCCCGCGCAGGTTGGCCGCGAGCTTCCCCTTCGAGAACGCGCAGAAGCCGCACCGGAAGTAGCAGACGTTCGTGTACTGGATGTTGCGCGTGACGACGTAGCTGACGTCGTCGCCGCAGACCTCGCGCCGCAGCCGGTCGGCCGCCGCGAAGACGCGCTCGCGCTCCTCGCCGCGCGCGCGGAAGAGGCGTGCGATCTCCTCCTCTCCGAGCTCGTCGCTCGTGTCGAGCGGCAGCACGTCGCGCGGCACGAACGGCACGTCGCCAGGGTCGCCCGGCGCCCAGTCGTCCTCGCGCGCGAGCCCGAGCCCGTCGGAGAGACGCAGCGCGCGCGGCAGCACCGCGGGGTCGAGCCATTCGCCCCCGAGCCACCCGGGATAGACCGGCAGCCGCGGCGCGAGCTCGAGGCCCCGGCTCCGGGTCGCCTCGCGCAGCAGGTCGAGCGCCGGCCACGGCGCCTCGGGATTCACGTGGTCGATCGTCACCGGCGAGACGCCGCCCCAGTCGTCGATCCCGGCGTCGAGGAGACCCGCGAAGTCCTCCGTGAGGTTCGGCGGCGCCTGGAGGTGCACGTCGGAGGGCAGCAGGATGCGCGCGACCGCGATCGTCCAGAGATGGTCGTCGACGCTCGGCTCCGCAGCGTCCACCATCCGCGTTCCCGGCTTGGCGCGGAAGTTCTGGACGATCACCTCCTGCACGTGCCCGTGGCGCTCGTGCGACTCGCGGATCGCGAGCAGCGCGTCGATCCGCTCGGCACGCGTCTCGCCGATCCCGATCAGGATCCCCGTCGTGAACGGGACGCGCTCGGCGCCCGCGGCGTCGAGCGTCGCGAGGCGCGCGGCCGGCAGCTTGTCGGGCGAGCCGAAGTGCGGCCCGCCGCGCCGCGCGAGCCGCTCCGACGTCGTCTCGAGCATCAGCCCCATCGAGGCGGAGAGCGGCCGGAGCGCGCGCACGTCGGCGGCGGTGAGCACGCCCGGATTGAGGTGCGGCAGCAGTCCGGTGCGCTCGAGCACGGCGTCGGCGGCGCGCGCGAGGTACTCGAGCGTCGTCGAGCAGCCGAGCGCAGCGAGCTCGTCGCGCGCGGCGCGGTAGCGCAGCTCCGGCTTGTCGCCGAGCGTGAAGAGCGCCTCGCGGCAGCCCGCCGCGGCGCCGGCGGCCGCGATCTCGACCACCTCGTCGATCGTGAGATAGGCGCGCTCGCCCCGGCGGGGCGGCGCGGCGAACGTGCAGTAGTGGCACACGTCGCGGCAGAGCTTCGTCAGCGGGACGAAGACCTTGGGCGAGTAGGTGACGAGGCCGCCGGCGAGCTCGTCGCGCAGCCGCCGCGCCTCGGCACACAGCTCCGCGAGCGGCATCGCCAGAAGATCCGACAGGTCCATCGCCAGACCAGCCTAGATGTGGCGGCGTGTCCGGCGCAGGGATAGGCTCCGCGGCATGAACCTGCGCGACACGCCCGAGGAAGCGGCCTTTCGCGCCGAGCTGCGCACGTGGCTCGACGACAACCTGCCGGAGGAGCGGCGAGGCGGACGCGGCGGCGCGCAGCGCTTCGACGACGCGTTCGGCCGCGAGTGGAGCCGCAAGCTCTACGACGGCGGCTACGCCGGCCTGACGTGGCCGAAGGAGTACGGCGGCGCCGGCGCTCCCTACAGCTTCCAGGCGATCTTCTACGAGGAGACGACGCGCGCCCAGGCGCCCTCGCACGTCGGCGTGATCGGGCTCGGGATGGCCGGGCCCACGATCATGACGCACGGCACCGAGGAACAGAAGCAGGCGCACCTCTCGAAGATCCTGTCCGCGGAGGAGATCTGGTGCCAGGGCTTCTCCGAGCCGGACGCCGGGTCGGACCTCGCCGCCGCGCGCACGCGCATGGAGCGCCGCGGCGACGTGTTCGTCCTGAACGGGCAGAAGGTGTGGTCGTCGTTCGCCCACGTCGCCGACTGGTGCATCCTCATCGGCCAGAGCGATCCCGACGCGCCGCGGTACAAGGGACTGAGCTACATGATGGTCGACATGCGCTCGCCGGGCGTCGAGGTGCGACCACTGCGCCAGATCACCGGCGAGTCGGAGTTCAACGAGATCTTCTTCACCGACGTCGAGGTGCCGGCCGAGAACCTCCTCGGCGAGGAAGGGCAGGGCTGGCAGGTCGCGATGACGACGCTGCTGCACGAGCGCGGCACGCTCGGCTTCGCGCTCACCGCCGCGCTCGAGGTCGGCGTCGACCGGCTGATCGGCCTCGCGCGCGACCGCGCGAACGGCGACGCCGTCGCGCGCGACCGCGTCGCGCAGGAATGGATCGAGCTCCAGGCGCTCCGCTACACGAACTACCGCTCGCTCGGCACGTATCAGCGCACCGGCATCCCCGGGCCCGAGGGCTCGGCGATCAAGCTGCGCTGGTCGGAGCAGAACCAGCGCATGACGAAGCTCGGCCGCGAGCTGCTCGGCGAGGAAGGGATCCTCGACGACGGCTGGTGGCACCACCAGCAGCTCCGCAGCCGCGGCAACACGATAGAGGCGGGCACCTCCGAGGTCCTCCGCAACATCGTCGCCGAGCGCGTGCTCGGCCTCCCGAAAGGCCGCTAACCGTGGACTTCGCTCTCACAACAGAGCAGCAGGAGCTGAAGCAGGCGGCGCGCGCGTGGCTCTCCGAGTGGTATCCGCTCGACCGCGACTTCGACGCCCCGCAGGACGACCGCTGGCCGGAGCTCGCCGAGCTCGGCTGGCTCGGCGTGTCGGTCTCCGAGCAGGAAGGCGGCGTCGGCCTCGGCTTCGTCGAGGAGGCGCTGATCCTCGAGGAGATGGGGTACGCGCTCTACCCCGGCCCGTATCTCGCGACGGTCGGGCTCGCGCTCGCGGCGCTCGGCCCGCAGGAGCGCGCCGAGGTGGCGGCGGGCACGACGAAATGGTCGGCGGAGATCAAGGGATTGGTGCCGTGGCTCGGCTCGGTCGACCGCGTGGTCGGCATGGACGGCCTCGCACACGACGGCGGCGGCCAGGAGATCGCCACCGTCGATCCCGACCGGCCCGCCGGACGCCTCGAGGACGGCGGCGGAACGCAGCTCGACGGGTCCCGCGACATCCCGCGCGCGCGGGCGGCGATGGCCGCCGAGGCGGTCGGGATCGCGCAGCGCGCGCTCGAGCTCGCGGTCGCGTACGCCTCGACGCGCGAGCAGTTCGGCAAGCCGATCGGCGTCTACCAGGCGATCTCCCACCGGCTCGCCGACACGTACGCGGACGTCGAGCTCGCCCGCTCGCTGGCCTACTGGGCGGCGTGGTGCGTCGCGGAGGGCGACGAGCAGGCGCCGGTCGCCGCGGCCGCAGCCAAGGCGTTCGCGGCGGAGGCCGCGGTCACGGCCTGCGAACGGTCGATCCAGGTCCACGGCGGAACCGGCTTCACCTGGGAGCATCCGCTCCACCGCTTCTACAAGCGGGCGCTCTGGCTGCACGGAACCGGCTCCCGCCCGACGGAGCTGCGGGCGGAGATCGCGGACGCAGTGATCGGGGCTCCGGTACCGGCGTAAGCCGCGACCTCGAGGAGACGCACCGTGGACGGCCTGATGATGGACTTCCAGCTGACGCTGCCGCACCTGCTGCGGCGCGCCGAGACGTACTACGGCAACGGCGAGATCGTCACGCGCCTCCCCGACAAGACCTTCCACCGCACGACGTACCGGGACACGATGCGGCGGGCGCGGCAGCTCGCCGTCGCGCTGGCGGATCTCGGTCTCGAGCGCGGCGACCGGGTCGCGACGCTCTGCTGGAACCACTACCAGCACCACGAGGCGTACTTCGGCATCCCCTGCGGCGGTTTCGTCCTGCACACGCTGAACCTCCGCCTGCACCCGAACGACCTCGCCTACATCGCGAACCACGCCGGCGACCGCGCCGTGATCGTCGACCGCGGCCTGCTGCCGCTGCTCGACCAGTTCAGGGATCGCACGCAGATCGAGCACGTGTTCGTCGTCGAGGACTCCTACGAGGAGCTGCTCGCAGGCGCCGATCCCGACGCATGGACCGACCCGGAGCTCGACGAGAAGGAAGCGGCGGCGATGTGCTACACGAGCGGCACGACCGGCCAGCCGAAGGGCGTCACGTACTCGCACCGGTCGACCGTCCTGCACACGCTCGGCGTCGCGGCGAACAACCCGCTCGGGCTCGGCACCTCCGTCGAGGACACGGTCATGCCCGTCGTGCCGATGTTCCACGCGAACGCCTGGGGCTACCCGTACCTCGCGACGATGCTCGGCGCGAAGCTCGTGTATCCCGGGCCCCATCTCGATCCCGAGAGCCTGCTCGACGACCTCGCGCAGGAGAAGGTGACCTGGGCCGCGGGCGTGCCGACGATCTGGATGGGCATCCTCCAGCTCCTCGACGCGAACCCGGGCCGGTGGGACCTCTCGGCGATCAAGGGGATGCTCGTCGGCGGCGCCGCCGTCCCGCGCGCGATGATCGCCGCGTTCGAGCAGCGCCACGGCATCCCGATCGTGCAGGGCTGGGGCATGACCGAGACCTCCCCCGTCGCGTCGACGGCATGCCTGCCGCACGACCTCGCCTCACTCGACGACGAGGCGCGCTTCGACCTGATGGCGCTCGCCGGCCTGCCGCTCCCCTTCGTCGAGATCCGCGCGCGCGCAGGCGACGACGAGATCCCCTGGGACGGCGAGGCGATGGGCGAGCTCGAGGTGCGCGGGCCCTGGGTGGCGTCCGGCTACTACGACACGCCCGAGCAGGCCGACCGCTGGACGGACGACGGCTGGTTCAGGACGGGCGACATCGTCTCGCTCCTGCCGCGGGGCTTCATCCAGATCAAGGACCGCTCGAAGGACGTGATCAAGTCCGGCGGCGAGTGGATCTCGTCCGTCGAGCTCGAGAACGCGCTGATGGGGCACCCCGCGGTGGCCGAGGCGGCGGTGATCGCGATCCCCGACGAGCGGTGGTCCGAGCGCCCGCTGGGCGTCGTCGTCCTCAAGGAGGGCGCCTCGGCGACCGCGGAAGACCTGCGCGCGTTCCTCGCGCCGCAGTTCGCGAAGTGGTGGCTGCCCGAGCGGTTCGAGTTCGTCGCCGAGATCCCGAAGACGAGCGTCGGCAAGTTCCGGAAGACGGCGTTGCGCGACCAGTTCGCGTCAGGCGCAGAGGCTGCGCCTCTGCGCGAGTGAGAGCTGCCGTTCTTCCGAGCGTCGACGGGCCGTTCGAGCTGCGTGACGTGCCGGAGCCGTCGGCGGAGGGCGGGAAGGTGCTCGTGCGCGTGCGCGCGGCGGGGGTCAACTTCGCGGACGTGCTCGTGCGGCGCGGCCGCTACCCGCAGATGCCGGAGCTGCCGGCGGTGCTCGGCTCCGAGATCGCCGGCGAGCTCGAGGACGGGACGCGCGTGATGGCGTTCACCTCGGGCGGCGGCGGCTACGCGGAGCTCGCCGCGGTCGACCGTGCGCAGGTCGTGCCCCTGCCCGACCAGGCGAGCTTCGCGGAGGGCGCGTCGTTCCTGCTCACCTTCCTCACCGCGTACATCCCGCTCACCCGGCAGGCGCGCATTCGGGGCGGCTCGACCGTACTCGTCTACGCAGCCGCGGGCGGCGTGGGCACCGCGACGATCCAGGTCGCGCGGGCGCTGGGCGCGCGCGTGGTCGCGGCCGTCGGCTCGGCGGAGAAGCTCGACGTCTGCCGGGAGCTCGGCGCCGAGGAGGCGTACGTCTACGGCGAGCTGCCCGACGACCTCCAGGTGGACGTGGTCGTCGATCCCGTCGGCGGCGAGCTCTTCGCGGGCTCCTTCGCCCGGCTGAAGCCGCTCGGCGCGGTCGTCGCGATCGGCTCCGCGGCCGGCGCCTGGGACGCGATCGACCCCGCGCGGCTCGTCGGGCGAAACGTCGGCCTCCACGGCTTCTATCTCGGCCGGCTGCTGCGCTTCGAGCCCGAGGTCGTCGGCACGGCCGTCGGCGAGCTCCTCGGCCTCTGGCAGACCGGCGTGCTGCGGCCGCTCGTCGGGGCCGAGCTGCCGCTCGACCGGGTCGAGCAGGCGCACGAGCTCGTCGAGTCGCGCCGGAGCGTCGGCAAGGTGGTGCTGACGCCGTGAAGGCCCTGATCACCGGAGGACGCGGAGGCCTGGGCCGCGCGTTCGCGGAAGCGCTCGGCGACGCCGAGATCACGGCGCTCGACCTGCCGGAGTTCGACGTCGGCGACGCCGCCGCGTGACGTGCGCTCGAGGGCGAGTACGACGCCGCGTTCCTCAACGCGGGCGTCGCGACCGGCGAGGACTCGATGGCGGCGCTGACGGACGCGCAGTACGCGCGCGCGATGCGCGCCAACGTCGACGGCGTCGTCTTCGGCGTCCGCGAGCTCGCGGCGAGACTGATGCCGAACGGCGGCTCGATCGTCGCGACCGCGTCGCTCGCGGGGCTGACCGCGACGCCGAACGACCCGATCTACGCGCTGACGAAGCACGCGGTCGTCGGCTTCGTGCGCAGCGTCGCGCCGCAGCTCGCGGCCCGGGGAATCCGGATCAACGCGCTCTGCCCGGGCTTCACCGACACGCCGATCGTCGCCGGCGAGCTGCGCGACGTGCTCGACGTGCCGCTGATGGGGCCGGCGTTCGTCGCCGGGGCGGCGCTCCAGGCGCTCGGCGACGAGGAGACGGGGCGCGCCTGGGTGGTCCAGCCGAACCGCATCCTCCCGTTCCGGTTCCCGAACGTCCCGGGGCCGCGTTGAGCCCCGGGTTCCGTCGCGGCTCGGGCGGCGCGTGCTGGTCGGTGATCGAGGAGGGCGAGAGCTTCCTCACCGCCGACCTTCGCGTGGAGTTCATGCGCGCGGCGCGGCCGGGCACGCTGCGCGCGGAAGGACGGGTGGTGCAGCGCAACCGCAGTGTCGCCTTCTGCTCGGCCGAGCTCGTCGACGCCCAGGGCGTCGCGCTCGCCTCGTCACGGTGCACGCAGATCGTGCGCCTCGACCGGTAAAGCGCGCCCGGCCGCCTGCCGATACCGGCTGCGTGATCAAGCGGCTCCTGCTCTGGCTCGGCCCGGCCGCCGCGGCGGCCGCCCTCGCGCCCCTCGTCCGCGCCGAAGGCGGCGACACGTGGATGTTCGTCAACACCGGCCGGACCCTGCTCTCGGCCGACTGGAGCCACGCGTTCGCAGACACGTCCACGCAGGTTGGCCCGCTCCAGCTCGCCCTCTACGGCTCCGTCGGCCGCTCGCCCGGTGTGCTCGCAGCGCTGCTCGGCGCCGCGGCCGCGCTGCTCGTGATGGCGGCCGCGCGGGCGGCCGGCGTCGAGCGACCGCGGCTGCTCCTGCTCGCCGGCGTCGCTGCCGTCGCGACCGGCTTCACCACGCACGTGTTCGACGCGGGTCATCCCGCAGACGGGCTCCTGCCGCTCCTGTGGATCGTCGCGGCCGCCGAGGCGCGCCGCGGCAGGACGCTGCGGGCCGCGCTCGTCGTCGGCCTGTCGGCAGGCGTCGAGACGTGGGGCATTCTCGGGCTGGCGGTGCTGGCGCTTGCGCCGGGCAGCCGCGGCGCGGCGCGGTCTGCGCTCCTCGCCTGCTCCGTCGCGGGCCTGCTGTACCTCCCGTTCGTCGCGGCCGGCCACTTCGCGATGGGCGGCTACCGCTGGGAGATCGCGTCGCAGTCGCTGCTCGGCCAGGTCTTCGCGCCGGGCACCTCGTTCGGCTGGCCGCTCCGGCTCGCGCAGGGCGCTCTTGCCGTTGCCGCGGGCGTGATCGTCGCGCGCGTCGCACGCGGGTCGGCGCACGTGCTCTGGCTCGTGCCGATGTCCGTCGTGCTCGCACGCCTCGCGCTCGACCCGCGCGACCACGGCTACTACTTCGACGCCGTCCAGGCGACCGCGCTCGTCGCGCTCGCGCTCGTCGCCGCGCGCGGTCTGCGGCTACCGCGCCTCGCGCGCGAGCCGCTCGCGTAGCGCGGCCTTCACGGCCGGCCACTCGTCGTCGACCACGCTGTACCACGCCGAGTCGCGACGCTCGCCGCCGCGCACGAGCATGTGCTTGCGGAAGATGCCTTCGAGCTCGGCGGGCAGCGCGGCGAGCGCGGCGCGCGCCCGCTCGTTGCGCGCGTCCGTCTTGAACTCGACCCGCAGGAGCCCCTCGTCCTCGAACGCGTGCTGCATCAGCAGCAGCTTCGCCTCGGTGTTGGCGCCCGTCCCCCACGCCTGCGGCGCGAGCCACGTGTTGCCGATCTCGGCGACGCGGTCGGCCTCGCGCACGTTGAGGTAGCTCGTGTGCCCGAGCGGCACGCCGCCGACGAGCGTCGCGAACGGAAGCGCCGTCGCGGACATCGACTCGAACCAGTCGTGGAACGCCTCGCGGCTCTCGTCGCCGCGCACCCGCATCCAGCGCCAGACCCGCTCGTCCTGCGCGACCTCCCACAGCGCTTCCTCGTGCCGGGCCTCGAGCGGCTCGAGCCGCACGCGGCCGCCCTCGAGCGCTACGTGAAGCGCCAGGTTCCGCCGTCCTCGAAGGCGCGCAGGATGCGACGTGCCACGACCAGCTTGTGCACCTCGTCGGCGCCGTCGTAGATCCGTGCGCCGCGCGCCATCCGGTACATCACCGCGAGCGGCGTGTCGTCGGTGACGCCGAGCCCGCCGTGCACCTGGATCGCACGGTCGATCACGTCGTGCAGCACCTTCGCCGCGTAGAACTTGACCAGCGAGATCTCGACGCGGGCCTCGTCGCCCTCGTCGAGCCGGTGCGCAGCCTGCAGCGTCATCAGCCGGCAGGCCTGGATCTCGGCGGCCGACTCCGCGATCCAGTTCTGGATCGTCTGCTTGCCGGCCAGCGCCTCCCCGCCCACCCTGCGCTCGAGCGAGTACGAGCACATCAGCTCGAACGCCCGCTGCATCTGCCCGAGCCAGCGCATCACGTGGTGGATGCGGCCGGGCCCGAGGCGCTTCTGCGCGAGCTTGAAGCCCTCGCCGGGAGCGCCGAGCGTGTTCGACACGGGCACGCGCACGTCCGTCCAGCGCGTCTCGCAGTGCGTTCCCCAGCCGTGGCCCTCGTGGCCCATCACCGAGGTCTTGCGCACGAGCTCGTAGCCCGGCGCGTCGGTGGGGACGATGATCATCGACGCGCGCTTGTGCGGCGCCGCGTCCGGATCGGTGACCGCCATCAGGATCCCGAAGCCGGCGCCGTCGGCCCCCGACGAGAACCACTTGTGCGCGTTGATCACCCAGTCGTCGCCGTCGCGCACCGCACGGCTGTCGAGGTTCGTCGGGTCGGAGCCCGCGTTCTCCGGCTCGGTCATCCCGAAGAACGAGCGCGTCTCGCCGGCGACGAGCGGCACGAGGAACCGCTCCTTCTGGTCGGGCGTGCCGAACAGGTGCAGGATCTCGCCGTTGCCGGCGTCCGGCGCCTGGCAGCCGAAGATCAGCTGCGCGATGAAGCTGCGGCCGATCTCCTCGTTCAGGTACGCGTACTCGATGAAGCCGCTGCCGCTGCCGCCGGCCTCCGGCGGGAGGTGCGGCGCCCAGAGGCCCGCGTCCTTCGCCTGCTGCCGGAGCTCCGCGATCAGCGCATCCGCGCGCTCGTCCTCTACGAAGAGCGCCGGCTCGTTCGGATAGACGTGCTCCTCCATGAAGGAGCGGACACGCCCGCGGCGCTCGGCGATCACGTCCGGGATGGCAACGGTCTCCATCTCCAGCAATGATCGCACAGACATGAAGGACGCGTTCCAGGCCGGTCTCTCGGAGCTGCTCGGCCGTGAGGTCGAGATCACCGAGCCGGTGCTGCTCGCCGGCGGGGCCTCCAAGGAGGCGTGGGCGGTGGACGCCGACGGCGAACGTCTGCTCGTCCGCCGCGCCGCGGCAACGCTGATCCACCACCGCACCCTGACGCTCGCGCAGGAGTACGCAGTGATCGAAGCCGCGTTCGAGGCCGGCGTGAAGGTGCCGCGGCCGTACGGATACATCGCCGACCTCGCAGGCCGCGAGGCGTTCGTGATGGAGCGCCTCGAGGGCGAGACGATCGGTCGGCGGATCGTGCAGATGGACGAGCTCGCCGCGGCGCGCGGGCGGCTGCCGGTGCAGCTCGCGGAGGAGCTCGCGAAGATCCACGCGATCCCGGCGGAGCGGCTGCCGTTCCTGCCGGACGCGCGGCTCGAGCGCAGAGGCGAGGATCTCGACGAGGTCGGCGAGCCGCACCCGGCGATCGAGCTCGGGCTCTGGTGGCTGCGCAAGAACCGCCCGCCCGAGCGGCCGAGGGTCGTGAACCACGGCGACTACCGCATCGGCAACGTCGTCGTCGACCGGGAAGGGCTCGTCGGCGTGCTCGACTGGGAGTTCGCGCGCCTCGACGACCCGGTGCGCGACCTCGCTTTCGGGATGGTGCGCGCCTGGCGGTTCGGCGTCGCGGAGAAGCGCCTCGGCGGGATCGGGGACGCCGGCCCGTTCGTCGAGCGCTACAACGAGCTGACGGGGCTCGACGTGCGGCCGGAGGAGCTCGACTACTGGGAGCTCGCGGGAAACGTCGCGTGGGCGATCGGAACGCTGACGCAGGCGCAGCGCCACCTCAGCGGGCTCGACCGCAGCGTCGAGCTCGCGACGCTCGGCCGCCTGTCGGCCGAGGTCGAGTACGAGATCTGCCACCTGCTCGAGCAGGCGAACGCATGAGTGAGAGGCCGACCGCGCAGGAGCTGACGGAGGCGGTCGTCGAGTTCCTCGGCGGCGAGATCCTGCCGACGCTCACCGACCGCCGGCTCCGCTTCCGGATGCTCGTCGCGCTGAACGCGCTCGGGATCGTCCACCGCGAGCTGGACGCGTTGCCCGCCGAGGACGACTCCGAGCTGCGCGAGCTCGTCCGGAAGATCCGCGAGGGCGACGTCCCGCCGGGGACGCTGCGCCGCGTGAAGAGCCACGTCGAGGCGCGGCTGCGCATCGCGTCGCCGCAGTTCCTCGAGCGCTATCGCTAGATGGGGCTGGAAGCCGTCCGCCGAAAGGCGTATGGTCGCGGCATCAAGCGCAAATTCTCCATCGGCCCGTACACCGCTGAGGCGGCGATCGTCCTGCTCGCCGTCGGACTGATGTTCGCCGCCGGCTTCGCGGGCTGGGCCGTCGGGCATGCGACGCGTACGACGGTAACCGGGGCGGCGGGCACGTCGTCGGCGACGTTCGACCCGTCGGTCGCGGCCGGCGCCCACATCTTCGTACAGTTCGCGTGCTCCGAGTGTCACGGCGACCAGGGCCGCGGCGGCGTCTCGCCCTACGTGCCCGCGCTGACGAAGATCGCGCAGGCGCTCCAGCCGGCGCAGCTCCGCACGATCATCGACCACGGGCTCGGCGCGTCGGAGAACCCGACACGGCCGTACATGCCCGTGTGGGGCGAGGTGCTCTCGACGCAGCAGGTCTCCGACCTGATCGCCTACCTCCGCGCCGGGCTGCCCGTGGTGCCGACTGCGGAGCCGCAGGCGGTTCCGCAGGGCCAGGGCGCCGCCGTCGAGGGCTCCGTGCTGTACGTGCGCTACGGCTGCATCAACTGCCACGGGCCGAACGGCCTCGGCGGCGTGCCGAACCCGCAGTCGCCGGACAAGACGATCCCGCCGCTCTCGGGCGGCGACTTCCGTGGCGAGTTCGACACGGACAAGAAGATCATCGACTTCATCCGCACGGGCAGCGTGCTCGGCCGCGCGCCGATCGTCAGCATGCCGCACTGGGGCGGGATCATCCCGGACGACCAGCTCCTGGCGCTCACCGCCTACCTCAAGACGCTCAAGTAACGCGTACTACACGAACGCGCTCTCGCCGGTGAGCGCGCGCCCGATCAGCAGCTTCTGGATCTGGCTCGTGCCCTCGTAGAGCGTCAGCACGCGCGCGTCGCGCAGGTAGCGCGCGACCGGGAACTCGTCGACGTAGCCGTAGCCGCCGTGCACCTGGAGCGCGGCGTTCGCCGCGCGCACCGCGACCTCGCTCGCGTAGTACTTCGCCTGAGACGCGGCGAGCGTGTACGACTCGCCGCGGTCGGCGAGCGCGGCGGCGCGCCACGCGAGCATCCGCGCGGCCTCCGTCTCGACGGCCATGTCGGCGATCAGCTCCTGAATCAGCTGGAACCGCGCGAGCTGCCTGCCGAACTGCTCCCGCTCGGTGGCGTAGGCCACCGACGCGTCGACGCAGGCCTGCGCGACGCCCACCGCTCCTGCGGCGAGGGAGATCCGCCCGTTGTCGAGCGCCGACATCGCGACCTTGAAGCCTGCGCCCTCGTCGCCGAGCCGCGCCGAGTCCGGCACGCGCACGCCGTCGAAGAAGAGCTCCGCGGTGTCCTGGGCGCGCAGTCCGAGCTTGCCGTCGATCTTGCGCGCGGTGAAGCCCGGTGAGTCGGTCGGCACGAGGAAGCAGGTGATGCCGCGCGGCCCCTCGCCGCCGCTCCGCGCGAAGACGAGCGCGACGCCGGCCCAGGAGCCGAGCGTGATGAACATCTTCGAGCCCTCGATCACCCAGTCGCCGCCGTCGCGGGTCGCGCGCGTCTCAAGCGACGCCGGGTCGGATCCCGAGCCGGGCTCCGTCAGCCCGTAGCACCCGAGCGCCTCTCCGGAGACGAGCTTCGGCAGCCACTGCCGCCTCTGCTCCTCCGTCCCCCACTTCGCGATCGTCTTGCCGGCCAGGCCGTTGTTCACCGAGACGATCCCCCGCACCGACGAGTCGGCGCGCCCGAGCTCCTCCATCACGAGACAGTAGGAGATCGTGTCGAGGCCTGTGCCGCCGAACTCCTCGGGCAGCGCGCAGCCGAGGAACCCGATCTCCGCCAGCTTCGGGACGATCCCCTCGTCCATGCGCTCGCTGCGGTCCCACTCGCGGGCGTTCGGCACGATCTCCCGGTCGCAGAACTCGCGGGCCGACCGGCGAAGCAGGTCCTGTTCAGGCGTGACGGTGAAATCCACGAGCGTATTCTCCCAGACATGCCGAATCTCACGGGGAAGGTCGCGATCGTCACCGGCGCCGGACGCGGGATCGGACGCGAGCACGCGCTCGCCCTCGCCCGGGCCGGCGCCAGGCTCGTCGTCAACGACCTCGGCGGCACGCTCGCCGGCGAGGGGAACGACCTCACGCCCGCGCAACAGGTCGTCCACGAGATCGAGGCCGCCGGCGGCGAGGGCGTCGCGAACGGCGCCGACGTGGCCGACTTCGCGCAGGCGGGCGAGCTCGTGCAGGCCGCCCTCGACACGTTCGGGCGCCTCGACATCCTCGTCAACAACGCGGGGATCGTCCGCGACCGGATGCTCGTCAACATGACCGAGGAGGAGTGGGACAGCGTCATCGCCGTCCACCTCAAGGGCCACTTCGCCCCCACCCGCCACGCCGCCGCACACTGGCGCGAGCGCTCGAAGGCGGGCGAGGAGGTGCGGGGCCGGGTGATCAACACGTCGAGCCCGTCGGGGGTCTTCGGGAACGTCGGCCAGGCGAACTACGGCGCCGCAAAGGCGGGAATCGCCGGGTTCACGCTCATCGCCGCGCAGGAGCTCCAGCGCTACGGCGTGACCGTCAACTGCCTCGCTCCGAACGCGCGCACGCGCATGACGGAAGAGACGTTCGACATGACCGCTCCGGCGGAGGGCTTCGACCCGCTCGACCCGTCGAACATGTCGCCGCTCGTCGTGGCGCTCTGCGCCGCCGAGGCGCAGAACATCACCGGCCAGGTGTTCCACGTCTGGGGCGGGGCGATCAACGCCCTCCAGGGCTGGAGCGGCGGCGAGCTGTTCGAGAGCGACGGCAAGTGGGACGCCGACGCGCTGCTCGGGGAGCTCGTCGGGCGCTTCCCGAACGGCGCGGCGCCGCCGGGGATGCTCGCGGGCATGCAGGCAGCGGGCGGCCGCTCGCTGCGCGCACGGTGACCACCGCGCGCCGGCGCATCTACCTGATGCGGCACGCGCAGGTGCGCTACTTCGAAGAGCTCGACCCGGAGCAGGTCGTGCTCACCGAGGAGGGCCGCCGCCAGGCCGCCGCCGCCGCGGACGCACTCGCCGGCGTCACGTTCGACCGTGTGGTCACGAGCGGCCTCGCGCGCACGGTCGAGACCGCGGGCATCGTCGCGCCCGGGATCGAGCCGGAAGCGCGGTACGGGCTGCGCGAGATCGAGGGCGGCGAGCTCCGCGGCGTTGCGCCCGACGACGTCCAGGAGCTGATGGCGACCGCGTTTCGCGGCGTCGTACCGCTCGAGACGCGCTTCCTCGGCGGCGAGACCGTCGGCGCGCTGTTCGACCGGGTGCTCCCGGAGCTCGACCTGCTGCTCGCCGACACGAGCTGGGACGTGCTGCTCCTGATCCTGCACGGCGGCGTCAACCGCGCGATCCTCGGCCGCGCCCTCACCGGCGAGCGGGTCTTCCTCGGCGGCTTCGAGCAGTCGCCCGGCTGCATCAACGTCGTCGACGTCGCGGCCGACGGGACCTGGATCGTCCGCGCCGTCAACCACACGGCCTACGACCCGGCGCACGTCGACGCCCCCCGCACGACCACGATGGAGCACCTCTGGGAGGAGTACGTCGCCGCCCGCCGTGGGCGGTAATCCTTTCCCGGCGCCCACGGATTCCGTAGGGTTCGGCCTCTCCTGATGGGTCTTCTCTCTCTCGAGCACGTTTCCCTCCGCTTCGGCGGCATCGTCGCGCTCGACGACGTCTCGCTCGACGTGGCGGAAGGCACGATCGCCGGACTGATCGGGCCGAACGGCGCCGGCAAGACCACGGCGTTCAACGTGATCACGCGCCTGTACCGCGTCGACTCCGGCGACGTCGTCTTCGACGGCCGCTCGCTGATGCACACGCCGCCGAGCCGCGTGATCAAGCTGGGCATCGCCCGGACGTTCCAGAACGTCGAGTTGTTTCCGACGATGACCGTGCTCGAGAACGTGCTCGTCGGCGCGCACACCGTGTCGCGCTTCCAACGCGAGCGCACGATGCGCGCACGCGCGCTCGAGATGCTCGAGCTGGTCGGCATCGCCGCCTACGCTCACCGGTCTGCCGCAGGGCTCCCGTTCGGCACGCTCAAGCGCGTCGAGCTCGCGCGCGCGCTCGTCTCGAAGCCGAGGTTGCTCCTGCTCGACGAGCCCGCCGGCGGGCTCAATCACGAAGAGGTCGAAGAGCTCGGCTCTTTCATCACACGCCTGCGCGACGAGCTGAAGCTGACGATCCTCCTGGTCGAGCACCACATGAACCTCGTGATGAGAATCTCCGACCACGTGCACGTGCTCAACTTCGGGCGCACGATCGCAAGCGGTCCCCCGGAAACCGTGCAGCGCGATCCCGCCGTCGTCGAGGCGTACCTCGGCGGCGAACTGGAGGAGACCGCGTAGTGTCCGCGCTGCTGGAGCTTGACGACGTCCGCGCGCGCTACGGCCCCGTGCAGGCGCTGCACGGCGTCTCGCTCACGGTGGACGAGGGCGAGATCGTCGCGGTCCTGGGCGCGAACGGGGCGGGCAAGACGACGACGCTGCGCGCGATCTCGAACAGCGTCCGGCGCGAAGGCGGCATCCGCTTCGCGGGCAAGCCGGTGGGTCGCGGCGGCCCCGACGACGTCGCGCGGCTCGGCATCGCGCACGTGCCCGAGGGGCGCGGCACGTTCGCCGAGCTGAGCGTCTGGGAGAACCTCCGGCTCGGCGCCTACACGCGCCGCGGCCCGATCAAGGACGACCTCGAGCGCGTCTCGGCCTACTTCCCGTGGATCGAGGAACGGCGGAGCCAGCAGGCCGGCACGCTCAGCGGCGGCGAGCAGCAGATGCTCGCGCTCGCGCGCGCGTTCATGCAGCGCCCGCGGCTGCTCCTGCTCGACGAGCCGTCGCTCGGCCTCGCGCCGCGGCTCGTGACCGAGATCTTCCGCATCATCAAGGACCTCAACGACACGGAAGGGCTTACCGTGCTCGTCGTGGAGCAGAACGCGCACATCGCGCTCCAGCTCGCGCAGACGGCGTACGTGCTCGAGGTCGGGCGCGTCGCGCTCTCAGGCCCGAGCGCCGAGCTGCAGGCGCACGACTCCGTCCGGCGAAGCTACCTGGGCTACTGATGAGCGCCCTTGCCCGCAAGCTCGGCGCGGTCACGCAGAAGCGCCGGAGCGCCGTCAGCACCGGCGTCTCCCTACCCGTCCTCGGGCTGCTCGCCGGCGTCGCCGTCTTCCTCCTCGTCGGCTCCTTCACGAGCACGATCTTCGCGCAGCAGACGGTGGCCGGGCTCGCGCAGGGCGCGATCTTCGCAAGCCTCGCGCTCGCGCTCGTGCTCATCTACCGCGCGACCGAGGTGATCAACTTCGCGCAAGGAGAGCTCGCGATGGCGACGACCTTCATCGCCTACCAGCTCATCAAGTGGGGGCTCCCGTACTGGGTTGCATTCTTCGCGACACTCGCGATCGCCTTCGTCCTCGGCGCTGTCATCCAGCTCGTCGTCATCCGTCCCGTGCAGCACCGATCGGTGATCGCCGTCGTGATCGTCACCGTCGGCCTGTTCATCCTGATCGACGGGCTCGTGACGTGGGAGTGGGGCGCCGACCTGAAGTTCATGGACGCTCCGTTCGGCAACACGGTCTACCACGTCGGCAAGGTGGCGTTCTCGCGGAATGATCTCGGCGTGCTGCTCGTGTCGATCCTGTCCGTCTTCCTGCTCTGGGTGCTGTTCCAGTTCACGAAGCTCGGGCTCGCGATGCGTGCAGCGGCGCTGCGGCCGGCGGCAGCGTCGCTCGTGGGCGTGCGGGTGAACTGGATGCTCGCAATCGGCTGGGGCTTCGCCGCGGTGCTCGGCGCGGTCGCCGGCCTGATGACCGAGCCGACGCAGTTCCTCCAGCCGACGATGATGCAGCCGATCCTGCTCTACGCGTTCGCCGCGGCCGTGCTCGGCGGTCTCGAGAGCGCTGCGGGCGCGGTGGTCGGCGGGCTCATGCTCGGCGTGTTCCTCAACCTTCTCGGGCAGTACGTGGGCTTCGCCACCTCGGAACTGCGGCTCCCGATCGCGTTCGGCGTGCTGCTCCTCGTCCTCCTCGTGAAGCCGAACGGGCTGCTCGGACGGAAGCAGGTGAGGCGCGTATGAGGAAGACCCCGTCGGCCGGACTGCTCGCCGCCGGCATCGCCGCCGTCGCGCTCGCGCTGCTGCCGTTCCAGCTCAGCGGCTACCACCAGGGCATCGCCTCGCGCGTGGCGATCTACTTCATCGCGATCCTCGGGCTGAACATCCTCACGGGCTACACGGGCCAGATCTCGATCGGGCACGGCGCGTTCATGGCCATCGGCGGCTACACGACGGCGCTCATGTCCTCGAACCACGACACGAACCTCCTGCTGACGCTCCCGCTGTCGTTCGCGATCACGTTCGGCGCAGGCGTCCTCGTCGGCATCCCCGCGCTGCGCCTCTCGGGCGTGTATCTCGCCCTCGCGACGTTCGCGTTCGCCGTGTCCGTGCCGCAGTTCGCGCTCAAGTTCTCGAAGTTCACCGGCGGCAGCAACGGCATCCGCACCACCCACACGGGATCGCACATCTGGCTCTACGGCGTCAGCTGGGCGTGCGCCGCGATCGCGTTCGCGCTGGCGTGGCTCCTGCTCCGCGGCAGGACCGGGCGGGCCTTCCGCGCCGTCCGCGACAGCGAGGTCGCGGCTGCCTCGTCGGGGGTGGCGCTGCCGATCTACAAGACGCTCGCCTTCGGCGTCTCGGCCGCCTTCGCCGGCGTGGCGGGCTCCCTCTTCGTCCTCGTCACGAACGGCTTCGCCCAGCCGAACGAGTTCAACCTGCTGCTCTCGCTCCAGCTCCTGATCGGGGCGGCCGTCGCGGGCCTCGGCTCGCTGTGGGGCGTGCTCGCCGGAGCGGCCTTCATCGCCCTGCTCCCGACCGTCTCGGCGAGCATTCCCGTGGTCGGCTCCGCGCACGGCCAGGACGTCGTCTTCGGCCTGATCGTGATCCTGATCATGGTGCTGCTCCCGAACGGGGTCGTCGGAATCCTCGCCAGGCTCGCCCGGCGCCGTCGCGCCCAGGCTTGACTCGCGGTTCAATTCCAACTATCTAATCGGATCCGAGGGAGTCATAATTGCCACCCCCTCGGTTCTTCTTCGAATCCGGGGGCCAATCCCAACGTCATGGAGGGTCGGATGGGTATGAAGCGCAGAATCCTGGCGATCGCCGCCGGGGCTGCGATCGTCGCGAGCATTGCGGTCACGGCCGCTGCCGGCGCGCACCAGGCAGATCCCGGTGTCACGTCGACGACGATCAAGATCGGCGGCACGTTCCCGCTCACGGGGCCGGCGTCGCTCTACAAGGTCATTCCGGCGGCCGAGAAGGCCTACTTCGACTACATCAACGACCACGGCGGAGTGAACGGGCGCAAGATCGACTTCTCGATCCTGGACGACGGCTACGACCCGTCGAAGACCGTGCCGCTCACGCAGCAGCTCGTCGAGCAGGACAAGGTCTTCGCCGTGTACTCGAGCCTCGGCACCGCGCCGAACCTCGCGACCTGGGATTACCTCAACCAGAAGAATGTCCCGGACGTCCTGCTCGCCACCGGCGACTCCTACTGGGGCTTCTGCGCGCGCAAGGCATGTGGCCCGGGGGCGACAAAGCACCCCTGGACGGTCGGCTTCCAGACCGACTATCCGGGCGAGTCGAAGATCTACGGCAAGTACATCTCGGCGAGCCTGCCGAATGCCAAGATCGGCGTCCTCTACCAGAACGACGCGTTCGGCAAGAACTACCTCACCGGCCTGCGCGTCGGCCTGGGCGCCAAGAAGAGCCAGATCGTCAGCGCCCAGTCGTACGATTCGGGAGCGGCGAGCGTCGCGCAGCAGATCCTCGCGATCAAGGCGGCGGGCGCTGACACGTTCGTCATCTTCGCCACGCCGGGAACGGCGATCACGGCGCTCGCGACTGCGCCGAAGGTCGGCTGGAGCCCGACCGACACGTTCGTCACGAACGTCTCGGCTTCGTCGACCTTCCTGAAGCTCGCGGCGGCCAACGGCGGCAAGGTCGACGGCGCGATCTCCGTCTCGTACCTCCTCGACGCGACGGTCGTGGCGACGGCGAACGAGCCGGGCGTCGCACTGGGCAAGCAGATCCTGGCCCAGTACGCGCCCTCCCTCGACCCGAACAACGGCCTCACGTTCTACGGCCTCGCGAACGCGTGGACGATGGTCTACGCGCTGAAGAACGCGGGCAAGACGCCGACGCGCGCCGGCCTGATGCTCGCGCTCAAGAGCCTCGACCCGAAGAAGGCGAAGAACCCCTTCCTCTTCCCGGGCGTGTCGCTCAAGACGAGCCCGACGGACAACTTCCCCCTCGAGCAGGAGACGCTCATCCGGTGGGGCGGCGGTGCGACGGGCGCCTGGGTGCCGTTCGGCAAGGTGTACGACAACGTCCGCTAGAACGTCGCGTTAGCGACAGGTGCTGACGAAGGGGGGCTACGGCCCCCCTTCGTCAGCTCGGCCAGCCGTGACTCGCGGGACGCAGGTCGTACTTGCCCCCGTCGCGGCACTCGGCCGACCAGTACGTGGGTGTCTGCGTCCGCCGGTTCGGGTACATCCTCGTTGCGTAGAGAGAGCCGAGCGCCTGCGCCTCGGAAACCGTCGCACCGAGCTTGTTCGCCACGTACCAGATCGACTGCATGCCGTAACACTCGACCTGCGCTTCGTTGCTGTAGCCGAGCACGTGGTACGACTCGTGCGCGACCACCGCGAGCGCCGTGGCGACCTCGGCGACGTGAGCACAGTCGTCGGCGGCGCAGCTCCTCGGATCCCAACGAGACGGAGTCTGGTGGAACCAGGCGAGATAGGTGCACTCTGCCGGCCGCATGAGGAAGTAGTCGAACGAGCGCCGGTCGAGGAGCGGAGTCACCCCGAGGATTTGGGGGTCCGACTCTCCGAGCGCGCCGCAGCGCACGGATGCGTTGTGACCCGTGAGGCGGGTAGCGACCTGCTGCGCGATCTTCTCTTCGGAGGTCGCCGCGCGGGCCAGGAGCGCGCGATCCTGCGCCGTCACCGGGCGCGCGGTGGCGTGCGCCGACGCGGCGAAGAACGCGGCGGCGAGCGCCGCACCGACGAGGATCCGCAGGGGCATCTCCTGCCCTATCGGCAGGCACAGCGCCCGGTGTTAGAGCTCTCGCGGATCCGTCACGGGGGCACGGCAAGCGAAGCGCTCGCAGACGTAGACGGCCGGCCGGCCGTCGACGAGCGTCTTGCCTGCGAGCAGCGGCACGCCGTCTCCCGGGCCGAAGGCCACGACGGCGTTCGCCTCGAGCCCCCGCAGCGCGGCCCGCGCGACCTCGCTGGCCGGGCCGCCGACGATCGCAAGCTCCTTCGGAGGCGCCAGGTGGAGGTCGAGCGCGCAGAGCGCCCACCCGAAGGCCGTCGGAGCGCGCGGGATCACGTCACGGACGAGCCGCAGCACGCCGACCGCCCGTCGCTCGAGCTCGCCGTCTCCCCAGATCCGCGCGAGCCGCAACAGCACGAAGGCGAGCATCGAGTTGCCCGACGGCGTCGGGTTGTCGTCGAGATCCTTCTGGCGCGCGACGAGCGCCTCGCCGTCGGAGGGCGTGAGGAAGAACCCGCCGAGCTCCTCGTCGCCGAACAACTCGACCGCGAGCCGGGCGAGCCGGTGCGCCTCGTGCAGCCAGCGCAGGTCGCCCGTGGCGACGTGCAGCTCGTAGAGGCCGTGCGCGACGTTCGCGTAGTCCTCGAGGTAGCCCGTGCCCTTGGCGACGCCGTTTCTCCACGTCCGGTGCAGCCGCCCGCCGTCCGAGAGCGGGCCGAGCAGGAACTCGGCGAGCCTGCCGGCGGCCGCCAGCCAGTCCGCGCGCCCGAGCCGCCGTCCGGCCTCGGCGAGGGCGGCGAGCATCAACCCGTTCCACGCGGCGATCGCCTTGTCGTCGCGCAGGGGCTTCGGACGCCGCTCGCGGAGCTCGAAGAGCGTCGCCCGCTCGTGCTCGGTCAGCCGTCCGCGCAGGATCGAGCGGCCGTGCTCGAACGGCTGGAGCAGCAGCTCGCGGCCCGGCCCGATCGCCGCGGCGAGCTCCTCCGCGGTCCAGGTGAAGGTCAGCCCTTCGACGCCGTCGGTGTCGGCATCCTGCGCGGACGCGAAGCCGCCGCCGCCGAGACGCAGCTCGCGCAGGACATACTCGACCGTCTCCTCGACGACGCTGCGGTAGCTCTCCTCTCCCGTCAGCACCCACGCGTGCAGGTACGCGGGGACGAGCAGCGCATTGTCGTAGAGCATCTTCTCGAAATGCGGCACGAGCCACTCCGCGTCGACCGAGTAGCGATGGAAGCCGCCGCCCACGAGGTCGTACATGCCGCCTGCGCGCATGCCGTCGAGCGTGCCGAGCGCGAGGTCGAAGACGCCGCGGCGGAGGAGAAGCTCGATCGTGGGCGCGGGCGGGAACTTCGGCGCGTGCCCGAAGCCTCCCCACTGCGGGTCGTACTGCGCGCGCAGCACGCGCTCGGCCTCCGCGAAGAGCCCGCCGGTGAGCGGCTTGCGGGACGGCGTCGTCCGGCCGCTCCGCTGAAGCGCCTCGACGAGCGCGGCGGCCTGGCTCGCGACGTCGTCGCGACGGTCGCGGTACGCCTCCCCGACCGCCACGAGGAGCTGGCGGAACGACGGCAGGCCGTGGCGCGGCTCAGGGGGGTAGTACGTGCCGCCGAAGAACGGCTCGCCGGCCGGCGTCAGGAACACCGTCATCGGCCAGCCGCCGTGGCCGGTCAGAGCCTGGACCGCCTCCATGTAGACCGCGTCGACGTCCGGGCGCTCCTCGCGGTCGACCTTGACGTTCACGAACAGCTCGTTCATCAGTGCCGCCGTCGTCTCGTCCTCGAACGACTCGCGCTCCATCACGTGACACCAGTGGCAGGCGGCGTAGCCGATCGAGAGCAGGATCGGCTTGTCCTCGGTGCGGGCGCGCGCGAACGCCTCGTCTCCCCAGGCGTGCCAGTCGACCGGGTTCTCCGAGTGCTGGAGGAGGTACGGGCTCGTCTCCTGCGCGAGTCGGTTCACAGCGCTCGACGGTAGCGGTTAGGTTCGTGGGCATGCACGCGCTGCAGCTGGAGACCGAGCGGCTCATCCTCCGCCCGCCGCGGCCCGACGACGCCGAAGCATTGCTCCCACTCGTCGGCGACGGCGCGACCATGCGCCCGATCGGCTCGGAGCCCGGTGGCATCGAGGTCGCGGTCGAGCACCTCGAGCGCTGGCTCCGGCGGTGGGAGGTCAACGACCTGGGGCCGTTCCTCGTCGTGCACCGGGAAGAAGGGAGTGTCGTGGGGCGCGTCGGCCCGCTCGTCTGGAGCTCGGCGACCTGGGAGACCGCGTCGCTCGAGGACGCCGGCGAGGACGCAGAGATCGAGCTCGGCTGGGCGATCCGAAGCACGTACTGGGGTCGCGGCTTTGCGCCCGAAGCCGCACGTGCGGTGCGGCAGTGGGTCTACGACGAACGAGAGGTCGAACGCCTCGTCTCGTTGATCGGCCCTGCGAACACGCGGTCCGCGCGCGTCGCCGAGAAGCTCGGCGCGAAGCCGACCGAGACCGTCGAGCTGTTCGACGGCAGCTTCGCGACGATCTGGGTGCACCCAGGGTGAGGACGCAGATCGAGACCGATCGCCTGGTGCTGCGCCTGCCGCGTCTGGAGGACGCCGAAGCATGGAGCGTCGCGACCGAGGACGCAGAGGTGATGCGGTTCATCGGCGGCAGCGACGCAGCAGCCAACCAGTCGATCGAGCGCTTCCTCGAGCGCTGGGACGCCAACGGCTTCGGCCAGTACGCGATCGAGCACCGCGAGGACGGCGCATTCCTCGGGCGGATCGGCCTGCTCGTCTGGGACACGCGCGGCTGGCGGCGGTCGACGCTGCCGGAAGCCGGCGACGCGGGCGAGATCGAGCTCGGCTGGGCGCTCCTGCGCAGCCATTGGGGTCACGGCTACGCGACCGAAGCCGCGGAGGCGGTGCGCGCCGCCGCCTGGGCGGACCTGGAGCTGGAGCGGCTCGTCTCGCTCATCCATCCCGACAACGCCCGGTCGATCCATGTGGCCGAGCGGCTCGGCGCCCGCTTCGACCGCGAGGTCGAGAGCACCGACGTCGGGCGATTGCAGGTATGGGTACATCCGCGATGAGCTTCGAGCCGCTGAAGGGAGTGCGCGTCGTCGACGTGACCGCGTCGCTCGCCGGCCCGTCGTGCACGCAGCTGCTCGCGGCGCTCGGCGCCGACGTCGTCAAGGTCGAGCCGCGCGAGGGCGACCACGCGCGGGCCTGGGGGCCGCCGTTCGTCGGCGGCGACGGCGTGCTGTTCTTCGCGGCGAACGCCGGCAAGCGCTCGCTCGCCGTCGATCTCGTCGAGGACCTCGACGTCGTGCTGCGGCTCGTTGACGAGGCGGACGTGTTCGTCCAGAGCCTCCGCCCGGGTCTCGCCGAGCGTCGCGGCCTCGGCGCGGACGCGCTGCGCGCGCGCAACCCCCGGCTCGTCTACTGCACGATCGGCGCCTACGGCGCCGTGGGCCCGCTCGCCGACCGGCCGGGGTACGACCCGCTCATGCAGGCCGCGAGCGGCCTGATGACCGTCACCGGCGAGCCGGGCGGACCGCCCGTGCGGTCCGGCGTCTCGCTGATCGACTTCGCGACCGGGCAGTGGGCGGCGATCGCCATTCTCGCGGCCCTCCTCGAGCGGGAGCAGACGGGCGCCGGCCGCACGATCGACACGTCGCTCTACGAGACGTCGCTCGCGCTGCTCGCGTCGCAGCTCGCGACGTACGCCGCCACCGGCAAGGCGCCCGGACAGCACGGATCCGCCTTCCCGCTGATCGCCCCGTACGAGGTCTTTCCGACGAGCGACGGCGAGCTGATGATCGTCGCGGGCAGCGACGGCCTCTACGAGCGGCTGCGCGGCGTGCTGGACCTGCCGGACGACGAGCGCTTCCGCACGAATCCCGACCGTGTACGCAACCGCGCAGAGCTGGCCGCGCTGCTCTCCGAGCGACTGCGCACCCGCACGAGCGTCGAATGGGAGGCGGAGCTCACGGCCGCCGGCGTTCCCGTCTCGCCGCTCCGCGACGTCGGCGAGGCGTTCGAGCACGAGCAGACGCGCGCGCTCGGGATCCTCCAGCAGCTCGGCGAGGGCACGACCGTCTCACCCCCGTTCTCCGTCGACGGCGAGCGCATCCGGCATCGCACGCCGCCCCCTCGCCTCGGCGACTACGGCCCGGCGCGGTAGACGTAGCCCTCGAGCGTGCGCCCGAGCAGCTGCTCGAGCCACGCGGAGACGCCGACGAGCGCGTCGAGGTCGACGCCAGTCTCGATCCCCTCGCCCTCGAGCAGGTAGACGAGGTCCTCGGTCGCGACGTTGCCCGTCGCGCGCGGCGCGTACGGGCAGCCGCCGAGGCCGCCGACCGACGCGTCGAGCACGCGTGCGCCCGCGTCGAGCGCGGCGAGGCAGTTCGCGTAGCCCGTGTTGCGCGTGTTGTGCCCGTGGAACCCCTGCGCGCCCGTGCGCTCGACGAGCGCGCGCACCCGCGACGGCGTCGCGACCCCGATCGTGTCGGCGAGAACGACCTCGGCGCGACCCGTGAACCGTGCCGCGAGCTCGGCGACGCGACCGGGATCGACCGGGCCCTCGAACGGGCAGCCGAAGCACACGGAGATCGTGACCGTCGCCGGGACGTCCGCTGCCGCGAGGATCGCGTCGACCCGCGTGAGCGCCTCCTCGAGCGAGGCGTTCCCGTTCGCGCGGTTGAAGGCCTCCGTCGCGGCGAAGGTGACGTTCACGCGGTCGAGCCCCGCTGCGCGGAACCGCTCGTAGCCGCGCTCGTTCAGCACGAGCCCGGCGTACTCCGTGCCGTCGCGCCGCTCGATCGCAGCGACGACCTCCTCGGCCCCCGCCATCTGCGGCACCCGGTCGTCGCGCACGAAGCTCACCGCCTCGATCCGCCGCAGGCCCGCAGCCGCGAGCCGGTCGACGAGCTGGGCGCGCACGCCCGGAGCGAGCGACTCGGGCTCGTTCTGCAAGCCGTCGCGCGGCCCGACGTCGCACAGCGTCACATCCACGGAAAGAGCGTAGTCGTGTTAGCGGGTGCCGAGCTCCATGCCCAGGAGCCGCGGCAGCTCGGCGCCGGCGCGGGCGGCCAGCGGCGGGCGGCGCCCCTGCTCCTCGGCCGCCTCGCACGCCATGATCGCCGCGCGCACGAGGCCGCCGCCGAGGCGGCGCAGCGGCTCCGGCGGCAGACCGGGCACCCGGCGCGTCACGAGCGGGAGCCTCGTCCACTCGTCGTCCGACCCGAGCGCAAGCGAGGCGAGGATCCGCCCGCCGAGCCAGCTCGGGCCGACGCCGTGCCCCGAGTAGCCGGCGCCGTAGTGGATCCGCGTCCCCGGCTTCGTCCCGAAGAACGGCAGGTGGTCGGACGAGACGTCGATCGGCCCGCCCCACGCGCGCTCGACCCGCACGCCGGCGAGACCCGGGAGCAGACGGCGCAGCCCCGCCTCGGCGCGCGCGGTGCTCGGGCCGTCGAGCCTGAAGCGGTCGTCGACCCGGCCCGCGAACCCGATCGGGCCCGAGCCGCTGCCCATGAGGACGCGCCCGTCGCTTGTCGTGCGGAAGTAGTGCAGGAACATGCGCCCGTCGACGATCGCCTCGCCGCCCGTCCAGCCGATCGCCGCGAGCGCGTCCGGCGCAGGCTCCGTGAGGACGACGTACGAGCCGAAATTCGTGAGGCTGCGCGAGGCCGGGCGCCACGCGCTGAGCGCGGCATTCGTCGCGAGCACGATCTCCCGCGCGCGTAGGACGCCGCCCGCGCTCGTCAGCTCCTGCCCGCGGACTCGCGTCACGGGCGTGCGCTCGTGCACGGTGACGCCGGCGTCGAGCGCCGCCCGGCGCAGCGCGCGCACGAGCAGGCCGGGCTCGACCGTCGCGCCGTCCCGGAAGAAGACCCCGTGCCGGAACGCCGGCGACGCACACCGGGCCGCGACCTCCTCTCGTGAGAGCGCGACCGCCTCCTCCGGACGCCCGACGGCCGCGGCCGCCGCGACGGCGTGGTCGAGCGCGGCGTCCTGCGCAGCCGCGGCCGAGACCATCAACAGGCCCGCCTCGCGCAGCCGCACGTCCTCGCTCCGTCCCTCCGCGAACGCGCGGACGCCGGGGACGATCGCCTCTCCGGCGCGCGCGAGCCGCAGCGCGCCCTCGTCGCCGAGCACGCCGCGCGTCGAGGCGAGAGCCGTCCAGTAGCCGTGCAGGAAGCCGCCGTTGCGCCCGCTCGGGCCCGCGCCGCAGATCTCGGCCTCGAGCAGCGTCACGCGCAGGCTCGGATCGCGCTCCCGCAGGGCGAGCGCCGTCCAGAGGCCCGTGTACCCGCCGCCGACGATCGCGACGTCGGCGGTCTGCCGTCCTGCCAAAGGCGGCGCGGGCTCGGGGTCGCCTTCCGCGGCGAGCGCCTGGTCGAGCCACCAGGCGTGCAGGCTCGGCTCGACGGAGGGCTTCATGCGCCGCGGCGCGTCCGCCGGTTCTGGAACAGCACGTTCGCAAGCATCCCGCCCACGGCGACGGCGAAGATCGCCGTGCCGACGACGTTGATCTGCGGCGGAACCGCGACGCGCGCGGCGCCCCAGACGAACAACGGGAACGTGGTGGTCGTGCCCGCGTTGAAGTACGTGATCACGAAGTCGTCGATCGAGAGCGCGAAGGCCAGCAGGCTCGCAGCGAGGATCCCGGGCGCGATCAGCGGCAGGGTGACGCGGAAGAAGGTCACGATCTCGTTCGCGCCGAGGTCCATCGCCGCCTCCTCGAGATGCCTGTCGAAGCCGACGAGACGGGCGCGCACGGTGACGACGACGTACGAGATGTTGAAGGCGACGTGCGCGATGAGGATCGTCCCGAACCCCTGCGGGATCTTCCAGTTCAGGAACAGGGTCAGCAGCGACGCGCCCATCACGATCTCCGGTGTCGTCATCGGCACGAAGATGAGGAGGTTGGTGGTGCTCGACCCACGGAAGCGGTACCGGACGAGCGCGAGCGCGATCAGCGTCCCGAAGAGGGTCGCGACGAGGCTCGAGAGGAGCGCGATCTCGATGCTGACCCGGAGCGCGCCGGAGAGCCCCGGATAGTCGAGCGGATGCGTCCAGTTGCGGAAGGTGAAGCCCTGCCACGTGTAGTTGAACCGGCCGAGCGGGTTGTTGAACGAGAACGCGATCACGATCGCGATCGGCAGGAACAGATACCCGAGCGCGAGCAGCGCGTACACGTCGAGCACGTGCCGGCGAACGCGGGTGAGCGAACGCAGCGGGCGGTGCGTCCGTGCGGGCCGGACCGCAGGAGTCGCGGCGCTCACGCGCCCGCACCCGTCAGCCGGTCGGTGCCGAGCGACCTGGCGAAGATCATCACGAGCACGAGAATCGCGCCCATCAGGATGAACGACAGGGCCGCCGCGGTCGGGTAGTTGCGCAGCGACAGGAACTGCGACTGGATGACGTTGCCGATCATGTACTGCCTCGGCGTGCCGAGCAGCTGCGCGTTGATGAAGTCGCCCGCGGCGGGGATGAACGTCAACAGCACGCCCGCGAACACCCCGGGGAGCGAGAGCGGCAGCGTCACGCGCGCGAACGACACCACCCTGTTCGCGTAGAGGTCGGACGCCGCTTCGATGAGCCTCGGGTCGACCTGTTCGAGGCTGACGTACAGCGGCAGCACCATGAACGGCAGGAAGTTGTAGGTGATCCCGGCGATCACCGCCGCCGACGTCGCGAGGAGCCGCCCGCCTCCGGCGAGGACGTGGAGGTGCTGGAGGACGCCGACGACGATCCCGTTGTCGGAGAGGATCGTCTCCCACGCCAGGGTGCGGATCAGGTACGTGACGAAGAAGGGCGCGATCACGAGCAGCAGGAACAGGTTCTTCCAGCGTCCGCCGCGAAAGGCGATCCAGTACGCGAGCGGGTAGCTGATCGCGAGCGCCACCGCGGTCGCGACGCCCGCGTACTCGATCGAGCGGACGAACTGCGGGCGGTACGTCGAGACCGCGTCGCTGAAGTTGCCCCACGCCCAGCTGAAGCTGAACAGCGGGAAGAGCCCCTGCTCGAGGGACATCTTCGCCAGGTAGACCATCGGCACGACGAAGAACAGCGCGAGCCACGCCATGCCCGGCGTGAGCAGGGCGTACGGCGTCAGCCCGCGCCGGCGATGGAGGAATGCGCCCAGCGCCTACGCCCCGATCAGCTTCTGGAAGCGCTGCGTGTACTTCGGGTCGTTGAGAGCCTTCGCGTCGAACTGGTGGAGCTTCGCGAGCATCGCCTTCGTCGGGAAGATGAGCGGGTTGTTCGCGACGGCCGGATCCTTCTTCTCGAGCACCTTGTCGGCGCCCACGACCGGCGAGAGGTAGTTCACGTAGTCCTCGACCTCGGCCATGATCTGCGGCCGGTAGTACCAGTTCATCAGCACCGACGCCGCGTAGGCGTTCCCGCCCTTCGGGATGAGCATGTTGTCGGTCCAGATCATGCCGCCGGTCTTCGGCAGCACCCACTTCAGGCCGGGATGGTCGGCCTGGAGCTGCACCATGTCGCCCGACCACGCGAGGCACGCCCAGACGTCGCCCTTCGCGAGCAGCGGCGCGTAGTCGTTGCCCGTGAACTGGCGCACCTGGCCCGAGTCGACGGCCTTCTTGATCGTCTTCTCGGCGCGGTCGAACGCGGCCGGGGTGACGTTCGACGGGTCGTCCCCGTTGGCGAGCATGACGCACCCCATCGTGTCGGCGCGCTCGGTCAGGAGGGTGACCTTGCCCTTCAGCTTCGGGTTCGTGAGGAGCTCGGTGACCGAGTCGATCTCGCCGCCGACCTTCGCCGGGTCGTAGCCGATCCCGGTCATGCCCGACTGCCACGGGAGGCTGTAGTCGCGATTGGGGTCCCACCCCGGGTGCTGCTGCACGGGCTGGAGATTCTTCATGTTCGGGATCGCGGTCTTGTCGAGCTTCTCGAGCCACCCGAGCTCGATCATGCGGCCGGGAAGGCCCGACGAGTCGGTGAGCACGACGACGTCGCGACCGACCGACTGGCCCTGCGACAGCGGGCCCTCGATCTTCCCGAAGAAGGAGTCGTTGTCGTTGATGTCCTCGATGTAGCGGACGTTGACGCCGTATTTCTTCTCGAACTGGGCGAGCGACGGGTGCGCCTTCGTCTTGTCGTTCACGTCGATGTACAGCGGCCAGTTCGACCAGACGATCGTCTTCGGCAGCGTGCGCGCAGCCGCGGCGGTCGTGGCGGCTCCCTTGGTGCCACTGCCGCCGCAGGCGGCGAGCAGGCCGGGAACGGTGAGGATCGAGCCGCCGGCGGCGGCGCGACGGAGAAAGTCTCCGCGGGTGATCTGCTCGGACATCAAGAAGCCTCCTGGGCGTCGACGACGAAGGTGCAATCCGGGCTCCAGCTGAGCGTCAGCCGGCTTCCGGGCGCAATCGGCTGTGCGCCCGGGCGGTCGTTCTGGACGTAGGCGGTGACGGCGCCCGCCGGCGTGTCGACGATGTACTGCGTCGAGACGCCGATGTAGGCGCTCTCCGCCACGGTGCCGTCGAGCGTGTTCGGCTCGCTGCCGTCGAGGCGGAGCTTCTCCGGCCGGACGCCGACCTGCACGGCGCCGGTACGACCTTCGAGCGCATCGCGCTGTACGCGGACTTCGGTGCCGTCGTGGAGCCGCACGCGGTCGCCGCCGGCCACCGTTCCCGACAGCAGGTTCGAGACGCCGAGGAAGCTCGCGACGAATGCCGTCCGCGGCTGCTCGTAGAGCTCGCTCGGCGTCCCGAGCTGCTCGATGCGTCCGCCGCTCATGATCACGATCCGGTCGGCCATCGTCATGGCCTCCTCCTGGTCGTGCGTCACGTGCACGAACGTGATCCCGACCTCGTGCTGGATGCGCTTCAGCTCGAGCTGCATCTCCTTGCGCAGCTTGAGGTCGAGCGCGCCGAGCGGCTCGTCGAGCAGCAGGACCCGGGGCCGGTTGACGAGGGCGCGGGCGAGCGCGATGCGCTGCTGCTGGCCGCCCGAGAGCTGCCGCGGCTTTCGGCGCTCGAGGCCGCCGAGCCCGACGAGCTCGAGGGACTCCACCACGCGGCGGCGGAGGTCGTCGCCCCGCACCTTCCGGCGCCGCAGGCCGAAGGCGACGTTCTCGAAGATCGTCAGGTGCGGAAAGAGCGCATACGACTGGAAGACCGTGTTCACGTCGCGCTTGTACGGCGGCAGCCCGCTGACGTCGTTGCCGCCGAGCTCGATGCGGCCCGACGTGGGCTCCTCGAAGCCGCCGATCATCCGCAGCGTCGTCGTCTTGCCGCAACCGGACGGACCGAGCAGCGCGAAGAAGCGTCCGCGCTCGATCTCGAGCGAGAGCTCGTCTACCGCGACCACGTCGTCGAACTGCTTGCAGAGCTCGACGAGCCGGATGTCGATGTCGGCCGCTTCGCCGCGGGCGCGCGCGCCGGACGCCTGACCGGCGGCCGTCACGCGATGCGCCCCCACGCCTCGGAGAGGACCTCGCCGATCGTGCCGGCGATGATGTCGAACTCCTGCTGCGTCGCGATCAGGGGCGGCGAGATCTGGATCACGGGGTCGCCGCGGTCGTCCGCCCGGCAGATCAGGCCCTTCTCGAAGAGCTGCGGCGAGAGGAAGCCGCGCAGCAGCGTCTCGCACTCCGCGTCGTCGAACGTCGCACGCGTCTCCTTGTCCTTGACGAGCTCGAGCGCATAGAAGAAGCCCGTGCCGCGGAGGTCACCGACGATCGGCAGGTCGAGCAGCTGTGCCAGCGTCGCGCGGAAGGCCTCCCCGTTGTCGCGGACGTTCTCGACGACGCGCTCGCGCTTCATGATCTCGAGGTTCTTGAGCGCGATGGCGCACTGGACGGGATGTCCGCCGAACGTGAGGCCGTGCGTGTACATCGACGTGTCGTCGAGGAACGGCTCGACGATCCGGTCCGATGCGACGACCGCGCCGATCGACGCGTACGCCGACGAGAGCCCCTTCGCGCACGTGATCATGTCCGGCTTGATGTCATAGAGCTCCGAGCCGAACCAGGAGCCGAGGCGGCCGAAGCCGGTGATCACCTCGTCTGCGCAGAGCAGGACGCCGTAGCGGTCGCAGATCTCGCGCACGCCCTGCCAGTACCCCGCCGGCGGCATGAACGAGCCGCCGGCGTTCTGCACCGGCTCCATCAGGACCATCGCGACCGTCTCCGGCCCCGCCTGCTCGATCGCCGAGTCGAGGTCCTCCAGCAGGAACGCCGTGAACTCCGCTTCGGTCTCCTGCGGCGGCCTGTGGTAGCGGTTGGTGTTGCGCACGTGGATCGCGTCGGGGACGAGCGGCTCGAACGGCGCGCGCAGGGCGGCGATGCCGTTGATCGACAGCGCGCCCATCGTCGTGCCGTGGTAGGCGAGCCGGCGGCCGACGGCCTTCCAGCGCCGCTCGCCACGCGCCTGGTGGTACTGGCGCGCGAGCTTCCACGCCGACTCGACCGCCTCCGAGCCGCCGGAGACGAAGAAGACGCGGTTGAGATCGCCCGGCGCCAGCTGCGCGATCTCGTGCGCGAGCTCGATCGCACGCGGATGCGCGTACGACCAGTTCGTGTAGAAGGGAAGCTCGCGCATCTGCTCGAGCGCGGCCTGCCCCATCTCCTCGCCGTACGAGTAGCCGACCTGCACCGCGAAGAGCCCCGCGAGCGCGTCGAGGTACCGCTTCCCGGTCGAGTCCTCGAGGTAGCAGCCCTCGCCTCGCACGATGATCGGCGCGTCCTGGCCTCCCATGCGCGTGAAGTGCAGCCAGAGATGGTCCCGCGCCGCCTTCTGGAGCTGATCGACGCTCATCGCCGTGCTCGCAGTGCTCATTCTCGCGTCCCCCAGTCGTAGAGCTGCTTCCACATCTCGAGATAGAAGAAGATCTCCGTCGTCACGACGCCCTCGAGCGCGCGCATCCTGTTCGTCAGATCCAGCAGCTCGCGGCGGTCGGCGGCGACGACCTCGACGACGAGGTCGAACTGGCCCGCGGTCACCACGACGTAGTCCGCCTCCGGCCAGCGGGCGAGCTCGTCGGCCACGGCCTCCGGAGGGCCCGACGTCTTGACCCCGACGAGAGCCTGCTCGAACCCGAGCCCGAGCGGATTCGTGACCGCGACGACCTGGAGGATCCGCTCGCTCGTGAGGCGCGCATACCTGGCGCGCACCGTCGCCTCCGAGACGCCGAGCCGCGAGGCGATGCGACGGAACGACTCGCGGCCGTTCCCCTGGAGCGCCTCGATGATGCCGCGGTCGAGCTCGTCCACCCGGCGCGCCGGCGCGACGGGCCCACGCGACGCCTCCGCGCGGGCGGGTAGACGGAGCGGCTGGCCCTCGGAGCTGCGCAACGCGTGAAATTCGTACCACTTTCCTGCGCATTGCGTCAATCGTCTGGACTTCCGCCGCCGGGATGCGAGGTCGTCCCGGCGACGAAACGAGGGGTCACGCGAGCACTGCTCGCAGGCCGCTAGCCGTCGAGACCGCTCGCCGTGATGCGCTCCGGCTGGATCCGGACCGTCACGCGCTGCTCGCCTTCCTGGCGGAAGGGGTACTCGTCCTTGCCCAGGTACTTCTTCGCGAGCCTGTCGATCTGCGCGTCGGCGCCGTCCGTCGTCACCTGCGCCTTGCCGTCGACGGAGACCCACTTGTAGGCGTCCTGCGGGTCGACGACGAGCAGCGCCGCACGCGGATCCTGCTCGAGGTTCGCGGGCTTCTTACGGCCGAGCGCCGTGTTGAACGACAGGGCGCCGTCCTGGACGTCGACCCAGACGACGGTCGAGTGCGGCGAACCGTCCGCACGGAGCGTCGTGACGACGCCGACGTACGGATTCTCCAGGAACTCCAGCTGCTTCTCGTTCAACTTCGCCATATGGGTCTCCTCGGGGGTGTTTGCTCTCCTGAATCTACTCGGAGAAACGCCGAGCGGGCTTCCCGTAGTCCTCGGCTTGCTAAGCATCGCAGGCGCTGCTGCCGATCTTGCCGGCATGCGCCTCGCGCTCGCGATCATCGCCGTCGGGATCCTCGGCGCCGCCTTCGTGTTCCACGAGCGGCGCTCGGTGCTCGAGCACGAGCTCGGCTCCGTGGCGACCCAGCTCGCGGACCGGCCGGTCCACGTGCATTGCCAGGGCCTCGCCGGCGACCTGCTCGACGTCACCGCCGAGGCGGGCACCGTCCAGTTCGACGCGAACGGCCACCCCGCCGACGTCACGAACCTGAAGCGGCCGATCTGCAACGCCCTGCGCCGCTTCCCGCACGACGTCAAGAGCCGCGCCTGGGCCTGCGTGCTGGCCCAGGGCGATTGCCCGCCCGCGATCTTCGAGGACGTGCTCGCAGTGCACACGCTCGCCCACGAGTCGTGGCACCTGCGCGGGGACATGAGCGAGTCGCTGACGGAGTGCCATGCGCTCCAGACGACCGCGTTCGCGGCCACCCTGTTCGGCGCCGACCCGCAGGCCGCGCAGGCCACCGCGACCTACGCGCTGCTGCGCCTCTACCCCAACCTGCCCGACGAGTACAAGACGTTCTCGTGCACGAACGGCGGGCCGATGGACCTGAGGCCCACCGACCCGCACTGGCCCTAGCCCACAGAGGTCGGGATGTTCGCGATCTTGCCGCTCACGATGTCCTTCGCGATCTGCCGCACCTTCGCCACGTCGGCCTTGGGCACCTTCGGGCTGATCTTGCCCAGGCCCACGCCGTTGTTCTTCAGGCTGAACACCGCGTTCGTGCCGCCTGCGAACGTGCCGGCGAGCACCTGCTGAATCGTCGAGTACACCGAGGTGTCGACCCGCTTCATCGCGCTCGTCAGCACATGGGGGCCGAGGTACGACTGGTCGGCGTCGACGCCGATCCCCCAGACGCCCTTCTCCTTCGCGGCGTCGAGCGCGCCGAGCCCGCACCCGCCCGCGACCTGGAACACGATGCTCGCCCCGGCCGAGATCTGGTCGAGCGCCGCCTGCTTGCACTTCGCCTGGTCGACCCAGTCCTGCGAGTACGTGTTCAGCAGCGTGATCCCCGGGTCGGCCTTCCTCGCACCTGCCCGATAGCCGGCGATGTACCGGTCGACGGGCGGCTGCTTCTGGCCTCCGACCGAGCCGATCGTCGGGTGCCCGCCCTTCTGCTTCGCGACGAGCCCCGAGAGATAGCCCGCGAGGTACCCGACCTCCTGCTCCTTGAAGATCAGACCCTCGACGTTCTTCGGCTTCCCCGCGAGCGTCGTCTGGTCGACGTCGATGATCGCGAAGTGCGTCTTCGGGAACTGCTTCGCGACCTTCGCGACCGCGCTCGCCTGGTCGAAGCCGACGGAGATGACGAGGTCGGCGCCCTTGCGCGCGGCCTGCGCGAGGTTCGGGATGTACGCCTGCGCGGACGGCGACTGGTAGACGGCGCCGACAATGCCGAGCCCGCGCTCCGCACGCTTCAGCCCCTGGTAGGCGAGCTGGTTGAAGCCGTGGTCGTTCAGCTGGTTGACGTCGGTGACGAGCACGACGAACGCCTTGGACTGCGTCGCCGCGGCGGTCGTGCTTCTCGCGCTGCTCGAGCTCACGCCGTACCCGGCGACGAGCACCGATGCGGCCCCGGCCAGGGCGACGACGGCCCCGATCCTGCGTGCGCTCACGGGCTCTTCCTCCTCCGCTAGTGTTTGCGACTGTGAAGCGAAAACTCCAGGCCGAGTCTACCAGCGTCGCGCCGGCCCACGTCGCCCTGGCCGTCGTCCTCCAGGTTCGAGACGGGCTGCTCCGGGTGCTGCTCTGGGAACGCGCCCGCGACCCGTTCGCCGGGCGCTGGGCTCTGCCGGGCGGCTACCTCGAGCCGGGAGAGACGCTCGAGGACTCGATCCGCCGCCACTTGGCCGCGAAGGTCGACGTCCGGGAGCTCTCCCATCTCGAGCAGCTCGACACGCGCAGCGAGCCGGAGCGCGTCCCGGGCGAGTGGCAGCTCGCGACGTCGTACCTCGGCCTCGTACCGGCCGACGCCGATCCCGGGCTCCCCGAGGACACCGCATGGCATCCGGTCGACCGCCTCCCGCCCACCGCCTTCGACCACGGCGCGATCGTGCTCGCGGGACGCGACCGCCTGCGCGCGAAGCTCTCGTACACGAACGCCGGCTTCGCGCTCGCGCCCGAGACGTTCACGATCTCCCAGCTGCGCGACCTCTACGCCGCCGCGCTCGGCCACGACGTGTCTGCGACGAACCTCCAGCGCGTGCTGCTGCGCCGCGACGTGCTCGAGCCCACCGGCGGCCGTCGTGAGCCGGGCCGCAGCGGAGGGCGCCCCGCGTCGCTCTTCCGCTTCCGCAGCCGCGAGCTCGCGATCACCGACGAGTTCGCCGTGCTCCGGCCGCCGCGCTGACGCTTGACGGCCGGACCGCTGACGCCTAGCCTTCCGCGTTGCCTGATTTCGATCTGAGCGCGCTCGGCTGGAGTGCCGCGCTCGCCGAACACCTCGAGCCCGGCCTCGTTCCGGGACGCGTCACCGCGGCGCACCGTGCCGCGTACGACGTGCAGACCGAGCGCGAGCTCGTGCGCACCCGCCTGCCCGGGCGGCTGCTGCACGAGCACGCCGACGTCGCGGTCGGCGACTGGATCGGCCTCGGCGACGACGGCTTGATCCGCAGCGTGCTCCCGCGATCGAGCGCGCTCGTGCGGAACGCGGCCGGACGCGCGACCCTGGCACAGACGCTCGCGGCGAACATCGACGTCGCGTTCATCGTCAGCTCGCTCGGCCCCGAGCTCGAGCCGCGCCGCATCGAGCGCTACCTCGTGACGATCTGGGAGAGCGGCGCGACGCCGGAGATCGTGCTCACGAAGGCCGACCGGCTCGAGGATCCCTCACCGATGGTCGCAGAGGTCGAAGCCGTCGCACTCGGCGTGCCCGTGCACGTCGTCAGCTCCGTGACCGGCCAGGGCCTCGACGCGCTGCGTGCGCGCATCCGGCCTGGCACGACGGCGGTGCTCGTCGGCTCGAGCGGCGTCGGCAAGTCGACGCTCGTGAACCGCTTCGTCGGCCACGAGCACATGGCGGTGAAGGAGGTCCGTGCCGACGACGACGAGGGCCGGCACACGACGAGCCACCGCGAGCTGATCCTGCTCCCCGGCGGCGGCGTCGTCATCGACACGCCGGGCATCCGCGAGCTCCAGCTCTGGGACGCGAGCGAGGGCGGCATGGGCGAGACCTTCGCCGACGTGGAGGCGCTCGCGAACGCGTGCCGTTTCAACGACTGCACGCACAAGAGCGAGCCGGGCTGTGCCGTGCTCGCCGGCATCGAGTCGGGCCAGCTGTCGAACGAGCGGCTCCAGAGCTGGCGCAAGCTTCAGGGGGAGCTCCGCGCGATCGCGATCCGCCACGACCATCTCCTCCGCAAGGAGGAGACGCGCAAGTGGAAGCTGCTCGGGAAGGACGCGAAGCCGAGGACCCGCCGGCGTTAGGCGGGCTGCGCGACGAGGTCGAGCGGCTTGACGATCTCCGCGAAGTGGCAGGCGCTCGGATGCCCCTGGCCGCGGTCGACGAGCGCAGGCTCTTCCTCGGCGCAGATCGGCTGAGCCCTCCAGCAGCGGGTGCGGAAGCGACAGCCGGACGGCGGGTTCGCCGGGCTCGGCACGTCGCCCTCGAGCACGATCCGCTTGCGGCGCCCGCGCTGTCCCGGTTCCTCGATCGGCACCGCCGACAGGAGCGCCTGCGTGTACGGGTGCGACGGCTCGTCGTAGATCTGGTGCTTCTCCCCGATCTCGACGATCTTGCCGAGGTACATGACCGCAACGCGGTCGGAGACGTGGCGGACGACCGACAGGTCGTGGGCGACGAAGATGTACGTCAGGCCGAAGTCGCGCTGGAGCGACTCGAGCAGGTTCACGACCTGTGCGCGAATCGACACGTCGAGAGCGGAGACCGGCTCGTCGAGAATGATCACCTGGGGATTGAGCGCGAGCGCGCGGGCGACGCCGATGCGCTGACGCTGGCCGCCCGAGAACTCGTGCGGGAACCGGTTCGCATGCTCGGGCGAGAGGCCGACGGTGCGGAGGAGCTCGTTGACCCGCTGCTTGCCCAGTTCGCCCTTGAAGCCCCCGTGGATGCGAAGCGGCTCGCCGACGATGTCGCGCACGGTCATGCGCGGGTTCAGCGACGCGTACGGATCCTGGAAGACGATCTGCATCTCACGCCGCACGTCGCGCATCTGCCGCCGCCCGAAATGCGTGATGTCGCGCCCGTTGAAGACGAGCTTGCCGCTCGTCGGCTCGACGAGCTTGATCACCGTGCGCGAGAGCGTCGTCTTGCCGCAGCCCGACTCGCCGACGAGCCCGAGAGTCTCGCCCGCACAGAGCGACAGGTCGACGCCGTCGACGGCGTGGATCTGCCCGACGGTGCGCTTGAAGATGCCCGCGCGGATCGGGAAGTGCTTGACGAGCCCCTCGATCCGGAGGATCTCCTCGCCCTGCACGGCGCGCGCGTGCACCGAGGCATGGGCCTCGCGGTGCTCCTGCTCGGCCGAGCTCATACCGCACCTCCGCTGGGCACCGGGCCAGGGGAGAACTTCGAGTGATGGCCGATCAGCTCCTCCGCGAAGTGGCAGGCAGAGGTGTGCTCGGGACCACCGTCGATCGAGCGCAACTCCGGCACCTGCTCGCGGCACGGGAGCCGGCCCTGGGAGAGGAAGCAGCGCGGGTGGAACGCGCAGCCGGGCGGGCGGCTGATCAGCGACGGCGGCTGCCCGGGAATCGGGCGCAGCCATTCCTCGTCCTCGGTGAGCTTCGGCAGGCTGTCCATGAGCCCGATCGTGTACGGATGACGCGGGTTCTGGAAGATCGTGTGCACGTCGCCCTGCTCGACGATCTTGCCGCCGTACATCACGAGCACGCGCTCGCACATCTCGGCGACGATGCCGAGGTCGTGGGTGATCAAGATCGTCGCGGCGTGCGTCTCCTCCTGCACGCGCTTCAGCACCTCGAGCACCTGCGCCTGGATCGTCACGTCGAGCGCCGTGGTCGGCTCGTCGGCGATCAGGAGCGACGGCGAGTTCGCGATCGCCATCGCGATCATCGCGCGCTGGCGCATGCCGCCCGAGAACTCGTGCGGATACTGGTTGACCCGCGTTTCCGGGTTCGGCACCCCGACGAGCCGGAGCAGGTCGATCACACGCGCCTTGACCTTGTCGTTGGGCTCCTTCGGGTAGTGCGTCTCGATCGCCTCGCAGAGCTGGAAGCCGATCTTCAGCACCGGGTTCAGCGACGTCATCGGGTCCTGGAAGACCATCGCCACCTCGTCGCCGCGGAACCGGCGCAGCTCGCGCTTCTTCATCGTCAGCAGGTCGGCGCCCTTGAACATCGCCGTGCCGCTGACGATGCGGCCGGGCGGCTGCGGGATCAGGCCGAGCAGCGCAAGCGTGCTGACGCTCTTGCCCGAGCCGGACTCTCCGACGATGCCGAGAGTCTCGCCCTCGAAGACGTCGTACGAGATCCCGTCCACCGCGTGGACGATGCCGTCCTCGGTCCTGAACTCGACCGCGAGATCGCGGATCGCGAGCATCGGCTCAGGCACGGACCCTCCGCTGCTGCGGGTCGAGCGCGTCGCGCAGGCCGTCGCCCACGAAGTTGACGCAGACGACGATGACCACGAGCACGAGGCCCGGCAGCACCGTCAGCCACCACTTCTGCGGGAACTGCTGCCCGCCCGCGACGAGCGAGCCGATCGACGGCGTCGGCGGCTTGATCCCGAAGCCGAGGAACGAGAGGAATGCCTCGGTGATGATCGCGTCGGCGACCGCGAGCGTGCCGTTCACGACCACCGGCCCGAGCGTGTTCGGGAGCATGTGGCGGAACATGATCCGCAGGTCACCGGCGCCGACGGCCCTGGCGGCCTCGACGTACTCCTTCTCCCGCAACGAGAGGAAGACGCCGCGCACGACGCGGGCGATCGGCGTCCAGAAGAAGCCGGCGAGGATGAAGGTGATCGTCCACTGGCCGCCGCCGCCGGAGCCGGCAAGGAGCGCGGAGACCGTGAGCAGGGTCACGAGCACCGGCAGCGTCAGCACGAGGTCGGTGATGCGCATGATGGCGTTGTCGATCCAGCCCCGGTAGAACCCCGCGACCGCGCCGACGAAGAGACCGAACAGCGACGCGATGACGGCGACGGCGAGGCCGACCTGCTCGGACGTGCGGATGCCGTAGATCGTGCGGCTCAGGTAGTCGCGGCCGATCTCGTCCGTGCCGAAGAAATGGTGGGCCGCCATCGTCGGCGGGTGGAGCACGTTGAGCAGGTCGATCTGGTCGAACGTGTACGGCGCGACCCAGGGCGCGAACGCGCCCGCGCCGAAGACGACGAGCAACCCGAACAGCCCGATCATCGCCAACCGGTGGCGGAGGAAGCGCTGCCGTGCGTACGACCATTGGCTGCGGGCCTCGAGCTCGAGCCCCTCCGCGCTCGTCACGTCGAAGGAGGCGGTAGCGGGTATGCCGTCCACCAGCGCCGGCGCCGGCTCAGTCATAGCGGATCCGCGGATCGAGGAAGCCGTAGAGGATGTCGGCGATCAGGTTGAAGAGGACGATCGAGACGGCGACGACCATCAGGTACCCCATGATCGCGTAGACGTCGCTCTGCCCGAGCTTCTGGATGAAGTAGTAGCCCATCCCGTCGAGGGTGAAGATCGTCTCGGTGACGACCGCTCCCCCAAGCAGGAAGCCGAACTGCAGAGCGGAGACGGTGACGATCGGGATCAGCGCGTTTCGGAACACGTGACGCATGATCACGACGCGCTCGGGAAGGCCCTTCGCCCGCGCGGTGCGCACGTAATCCGTGTTGATCGCGTCGAGCATCGACGCGCGCATGAAGCGGCTGTAGAGCGCGAAGCTGACGATGCTCAACGTCGCCACCGGCAGCGCGATGTGTTGCAGCCGGTCGAGCGACCACGTCGCGCTCCCGTGGGTGTTCAAGCCGGAGGTGTAGAAGATCCTGACGTGCCACTTGAGGTAGATGTCGACGAACAAGATCTGCAACAGGAGCGCGAGCCAGAACGTCGGCATTGCGTAGCCGAGGAAGCTGACCGTGGTGAACGTGTAGTCGAAGATCGAGTACTGCCTGATCGCCGAGAAGATGCCGACTGCGACGCCGAGGACGAGCGCGATCAGCTGCGCGATGAGGATGACCTGCACGGTGTGACCCATCGCGCGTGTGATGTCCGGCCAGATCGGCTGCGAGGTGTTGAGCGAGACACCGAACTTGTGCGTGAAGACGTCCTTGAGCCAGTACCCGTAGCGGACGGGGATCGAGCGGTCGAGGTGGTAGACGTGCTGGAGGTGCGTGATGATTCCCCCCGTCGTTCTCGGATTCGCGCGCAGGTCCCCGAGCGGATCGCCTGCGAGCGAGACGAACGTGAAGCAGATGAAGCTCGACACGACGAGCACTGGGATGGAGTAGAGGATGCGCCGCGCGATGTAGGTGAGCACTCTTCTTGTCCTGTTCGTGGGCCGGTCGGACCCGCGCCCGCCGAGAAGGCGGGCGCGGGTCTTTCGAGCGAAGTGCGGGCTAGTCTACCCGCCCGTTCCTGGCCGTTACTGCTACTTCCAGTGCCACTCCTGGATGTTCCAGTACGTCCCAGGAAGCGCCGGGTTGTTCACGACGCCGAGCAGGTCGGCCTTGTGGATCACCGGGCTCGGCCGCTGGTAGAACGGGATCATCGGCACGAGCTTCGAGAGGAGCACGTCGGCCTGCTGGAAGTCGGCCGTCCGCTTCGCGGGATCGAGCTCCCCGGCGGCTGCCTTCGTCAGCGTGTCGACGGCGTGGCTGCAGAAGCCGTCCCAGTTGCCGTCGCCCTGGCAGCGGTTCTGGTCGTACCAGTCGCCCGGGTCACCGGTGGTGATCTGGGCGAACTCGGCGATGTCGAAGTCGCCGGACGGGAGCCCGTTCGCCCCGAAGATCACGTTCGCCGGGGTCGGCCTCGGGTTGATCTTGATCCCGATCGACTTCAGCTCCTGCGTGACGATCGCGTTCGTCGTCGTACGAACCGAGTTCGACGACGTCCACGACCAGTTGAACACCGCCGGCAGACCGGAACACGTCCAGACCGCCGAGGTGCTCGGATCGACGCTGCTCGGCCCACCCGTGCAGTGCTTCTTCAACTGCGCGAGCGCCTTCGCCGCGTTGAAGTCCCACGGGCTGAAGTCGGGCTTGTAGGCCGACTGGGTCGAGTAGTAGAGCATGTTGTCCATCGGCTTCGCGCCGGCTGCCAGCGAGCCGTACACCGTGTTGATGATCGACTGGCGATCGATGCCCATCATGATCGCCTGGCGCATCCACGGAGCACGCAGCAGCACGTTCGACGCGCCCTTGCTCACACTCGGCCCCGCCTTCGCGTTGCCCTCACGGATGTCGAGGTGCTCGAAGTAGTAGCCGGGGACCTGGTCGAACGTGAGCCCTGGCGTGGTCTTGAGCGGCAGCAGATACAGACCGAACGTCGGCGTGATCAGGTCGACCTCGCCGCCGCGCATCGCTTCCTCTTCCGTGTTCGTGTCCGTGATGAACTTGAAGTCGATCTCGGCGATCTTCGCCTTCTTGTAGTAGTACGGATTCGCCTTCAGGGTCACGCCCTGGCCCGTCGTGTAGTTCGAGACGTAGTACGGGCCGTTCGAGACCGGCTGCCCGTCATTACCGCAGACGCAGTTCGTCCAGATCTTGTTGAAGTCCATCCCGGCCAGAGCTTCGGCGGGATAGAGACCGGAGAAGATGGCCTGCCAGTTGGCGTACGGGCCGCAGGGGAAGTCCGACGAGCAGTTCGTCGTCTTCCAGACGCACGTGACCTGCTTGTCGCCCTTGTGCGTGCACTTTGTCGGGTCGAGCTGGCTGTACCCGGTGCGTCCCGCGAGGTCGTTCTTCGGGTCGTCGATCTGCTGAAGCGTGTACACGAAGTCCTTGTAGGTGACCGGGAGCTTCTTGCCGCCCCAGTACCAGTAGGCGTCCGGCCTGATCGTGTACGTGACGCCCTTGGCGGTCGCAGCCGCGCTCGTGACGAGGTCCTTGACCCAGTCGCCCTTCTGGTTCTGGATGAACGCGCCGTGCGCCGTCTCCTCGCCGCCGGCGAACGTCGCCCACAGCTGGTTGCAGCAGCTGAGAATGGTGTTGTAGCCGTTGAACGTCTGCTCGGCGCCGACGACGACGACGTTTGCGGCCTTCCGCGCCGCCGATGTCCTGGGCACCTGAGCCCACGACAGGGCGAACGGAGCCGCAGCCTGTGTAGCGTGAGAAGCCTGCGCGCTACCGGCGAACTTGGTCGTCGCGGTCGCGGATGCCGCAAGAAGAAGCACGGCGGCTGCCGCTCCCGCGAGGAGCCAAAGGCGTCTGTGCATCGATTTTCCCTCCGTTTGATTGGCACCGGGAGCCGATTGCCCTGCCGGCGGCGCCTGTCCACTCCTACGCCCCGAAGGGCGTCCCGTTACGTCGTGAGACGCTGGCGCGCTAGCTTAGTTAGAAGCGGGTGAGAGTGCCAAGTCCGGATCAGAGGACGATGATCCGTCCGATCCGGACCTCGCCGTCCGGCTCGGGGCGGCGCAGCATCGCGAGCATGTGCTGACTCACGACATCAGCCCGGAGGCTCAGCGCGTCGGGCGTCGACGAGGTGGTGGCCGCCGACGGCCCGTTCGGGGCGCCGTGGACGCCGACGACCCGGCCGACCGCGAACGAGGAGCCGGCGGCGACGGCGACGATCGCGGCGGCCGCGGCGGCCGTCTGGAGCCGGAAGAGCGGACGGCGGCCGGCGGGCGCGAAGACCCCGATCGTCGGCTGCTCGAGCGGTGCGGCACGAAGCTTCGCGCTGAGCGCCAGGAGCTCCCGGGCGAAGCCGCTGCACTCCGCGCAGGCGCGCAGGTGGTTGTCGAGGCCGGCGGCCTCGAGCTCGGAGAGCTCGCCGTCGAGCCGCGCCGAGACCGACTCGCGCGCGCGCATGCACTCACTGGGTGGGATTGCCCTCAACATCGGTCGCTCATCTGTTCAGACGTCTCCTGTGGCCCGATGGTTAGGCCTGTTGTTCACGTTATCGGCCGATCGGGCTTCACGCGGCGTGCGAGCTCGTCCTCGACCGCGGCCACGTCGACTCCCGCAACGGCGAGCAGCACGTAGAGATGGAGGACGAGGTCGGCCGCTTCCTCGACGAGCCGGCCGTCGCCCGCGACCGCGGAGAGCGCCGCCTCGAGCGCCTCCTCGCCCACCTTCTGCGCGCACCGCGCGATGCCCGCGTCCGCGAGCGAGGCGACGTACGAGCCCTCCGGCCGCTCGCGCACGCGCTCGACGACCGTGCGCCAGAGCGCGGGCGCGAAGCACGACGTCGAGCCCGTGTGGCACGCCGGTCCCGCGGGGCGCACCCGAACGAGCAGCGCGTCGCCGTCGCAGTCGTCGCGCACCTCCTCGACGGCGAGCACGTTGCCGGAGGTCTCCCCCTTGCGCCACAGCTGCTCGCGCGACCGGCTCCAGAACCACGCCTCGCCGGTCTCGCGCGTCAGCCGCAGAGCCTCGTCGTCCATCCACGCGAGCATGAGCACGCGCCCGTCGCGCGCGTCCTGCACGATTGCGGCTCGAAGCTCACGCTGCATCGCGGAGCTTCACCCCCAGGGTGCGCAGCTCGTCGCGCAGCGTGATCAGCCGTGCCGGCCGCTCGTGCAGGATCGACGCGAGCAGGGCTGCTTGCGATACCTCGAGCGCGGCGGCGATGTGCTGCGCGTTGCCTGCGCCGCCCGATGCGATGACCGGGAGCGACACCGCGTCGCGCAGCTGCGCGAGCAGCTCGAGGTCGTAGCCGTTCTGCGTGCCGTCGCGGTCGATCGACGTCACGAGCAGCTCGCCCGCGCCGCGCTGCTCGCACTCCCGGGCCCACTCCACGGTGTCGCGCACCGCGTCGCGGGTCGCCGCGTGCGAGCGCACGCGACCGCCTTCGGTGTCGATTGCGACGACCACCGCCTGGCTGCCGAGCGTGCGAGCGAGCTCCTCGATCAACTGCGGCCGCGCGAGCGCGGCGGAGTTCACGCTGATCTTGTCAGCTCCGGCCTCGAGCACCGCCGTGGCGTCGGCGAGCGTGCGAATGCCGCCGCCGACCGTGAACGGGATCGTGACCTGCTCGGCGACCCGGGCGGCGACGTCCGCCGCGAAGGCGCGCGCGTCGACCGTCGCCGAGATGTCGAGGAAGACGAGCTCGTCGGCGCCGGCCTCGGAGTACGCGGCGCCGAGCTCCACCGGGTCGCCGACGTCGCGCAGGCCCTGGAACTTGACGCCCTTCACGACGCGGCCGGCCGCCACGTCGAGGCACGGGATCAGGCGCGGGAGAGGCATCGCTCCAGGAAGCGCGCGCCCGCGGCGCCGCTCTTCTCGGGATGGAACTGCACGCCGGTGAACGAGCCGTGCTCGACGATCGCGGCCACGCCCTCGCTCGTCGCGACCGTCGCCTCCGTCTCCGCGGCATACGAGTGTGCGAACCAGTAGGCCTCGCCACCCGGCTCCACGGTCGCCCAGCCGATGCGCGGCACACGTTCGCTACGCAGGCGGACGGCGCGCCCGGGCACGAGCCCGAGACCGGGCACGCCGCCGTCCTCCTCGCTCTCGTCGAGCGCGAGCTGCAAACCGAGGCAGATGCCGAGGATCGGCCGGCCCGCCGCGTGGCGCTCGCGCAGCACGGCGTCGGTGCCGCGTTCCTCGAGCCCCGCCATCGCAGAGCGCGCGGAGCCGACGCCGGGGAGGATCGCGAGATCCGCATTCGCGACGTCGTCGACGAGCTCCGCGCCCAGACGCGCGAGCGCGAGCTCGACCGACCGCACGTTGCCCGCGCCGTACCGGCAGATCGCGACGTTCACAGGATCCCTTTGGTCGAGGGAACGAGCGAGCCCTCCGGACGGAGCGCGGCGCGCAGCGCGCGGCCGACCGCCTTGAACGCGGCCTCGGCGACGTGATGCGGATCCTCGCCCGTCGCCTCGACGTGGATGCACATGCGCGCGCTGTCGGCGAGGCTCTGGAGCATGTGCTTCGCGAGGCCCGGGTCGAGCTGGAGGTCGAGCACCGACGCGCGGCGGCCGCCGAGGTCCACCGCCGCGCGTGCGAGCGCGTCGTCCATCGGCACGACCGCGTCGCCGTAGCGCGCGATCCCGCGCCGGTCGCCGAGCGCCCGGTCGAGCGCCTCGCCGAAGGCGATCGCCGCGTCCTCGGCCGTGTGGTGTGGGCCCGTCTCGAGGTCGCCCGTCCCCTCGAGGACGAGGTCGAGGCCGCCGTGGAACGCGAGCTGCTCGAGGAAGTGGTCGTACAGCCCTGCGCCGGTCGCGACGCGCACGCGGCTCTGCCCGTCGAGGGAGAGCCTGACCCGCAGCTGCGTCTCTGCCGTCGCGCGAAGGTGGCGGACGCGGCTCGTGCTCGGCCTGTCCTCGCCGCGGAACGCGGCGAGGAGCAGGTCGTCGTCCTCGCGGTCGTGCACGGTGATGCGGACTCCGTCGTCGTAGACGCGCACGACGCAGCCCCGCGCGAGCAAGGCGTCCGCGAGCTCCTGCGGCTCGTCGACCGGGACGAAGAGGAAGCTGCCGTACGAGGGCAGCGGCGCGTAGCCGAGCGCGCGCAGCTCCGCGGCGAGCCGCTCGCGCTCCTCGATCGTCGGGCCCAGGTCGGGCGGCGACGCGAGCGCGGCGAGCGCGAGCGCCGCGGAGAGCGACGACACCGGCGCGGGCGCCTGGCGCGCGTTCAGCTCGGCCGCGGTGTCCGCCGACGCGAGCGCGTAGCCGACCCGGGCGCCGGCGAGCGCGAAGGCCTTCGAGAACGTGCGCAGCACGATCACGCCGTCGTCGACGAGCCCGGCGGCGCCCGGAGCGCCGCTGTACTCCCAGTACGCCTCGTCGACGACGAGCGGTCGCGCGCCGGGCAGTGGGTCGAGCGCGCCGGTCGGGCTGTTCGGCCGGCAGCAGAAGGTCAGCACCGGGTTGCCGTCGCCGACGCGCGCGCCGGCGAGCTCCGCGGCGACGCGGTAGAGCGAGTAGGTCGGCTCGTCGGCGATCGCGACGGCGTCGCCGGGGCCGGCGAACGCGCGCGCGACGAGCAGGATCAGGTCGTCGGCTCCCGCACCGAGGACGACGTTCTCGGGCGCCATGCCGGCGTACTCGGCGATCGCGTCCGTGAGCGCGGGGTACAGCGTGCGTGGGTACTCGTTCACCGTCGCGAGCGCGGCGGCGACGGTCGCCGGGCGCGAGCTCGGCAGCGGCAGCGGCGGGACGTTGCCGTCGAAGCGCACGAGCTCGACGGGGTCGATGCCGGCGCGTCGCGCGAGGTCGAGCGTCGTCGGCGCCCAGCGGTACGGCTGGAACGAGGCGTCGAGCGGCTTCATCCCCGTACCCTTCAACGCTGCACCGCCGCGGCGTGCGCGCTCATGCCCTCGACGGCGGCGAGCGCCTCGACGGTCGGCCGCAGCCGGTCGAGCCCTGCGGGCGTGAGGCGCTGCACGGTCACCGGCTTGAGGAACGTCTCGAGCCCGAGCCCTCCGACCGAGCGCGCCCAGCCTCCCGTCGGCAGGACGTGGTTGCCCCCGGTCGCGTAGTCGCCGCTCGCGACGGGCGAGCTCGAGCCGACGAACACCGCGCCGGCGTTGCGGATGCGCGGCGCGAGCGACTCCGCCTCGCCGAGCAGCACGACGTGCTCGGGCGCGAGGCGCTCCACCTCTGCGAGCGCGGCGTCGAGGTCGTCGCCCGCGATGGTCCGGCACACGGCGTCGCGGCCGTGCTCCGCCTGCGCCGCGAGCTCGAGCTCCGCGATGCGCGGGTCGCCGCCGCGGCCGAGCACGACGACGACCTCGGACGGGCCCGCGGGCAGGTCGATGGCGACGTCGCGCGAGACGAGCAGCTTCGCCTCGTTCACGAACGCGTTTCCGGGGCCTGCGATCTTGTCGACGCGGCGGATCGTCTCGGTGCCGTACGCGAGCGCGGCGATCGCGTGCGGGCCGCCGACCGCCCACACCTCGTCGACGCCGACGAGCGCCGCGGCCGCCGCGACGAGGCCGCTGCCGGTCGGCGGCGTGACGACGACGATCCGCTCCACGCCGGCGGCACGCGCGGGGACGGCGCACATCACGAGCGTCGAGACCAGGCCGCGCGGCACGTAGATGCCGACCGAGTCGAGCGGGACCCAGCGCCGCTCGAGCTCGACGCCGGGCTCGATCTCCAGGCGCAGGTCGGCGGGCCGCTGCGCCTCGTGCCAGCGGCGGACGCGGTCCGCGAGCGCGAGCACGGCCTCCTCGGGCAGCCCCGCCTCCGGCTCCGCGCGCGCGGGCGCGACGCCGTCGAGCGAAAGCGCCCACTCGGTCAATGCCTCGTCGCCGCGGGCGCGGACGTCGGCGACGATCTCCGCGACGCTGCCGCTCAGCGTGTCGCTCACCCCAGCATCCGTTCGACCGGGACGAGCAGGATCGACGACGCCCCCGCGGCCTCGAGCGCCGGCAGGAGGTGCCACACGTCGACGGCGGGGATCACGCTGTGCACGGCGACCATGCCGGGCTCGGCGAGCGGCAGCACGCTCGGGGCGCGCGACCCGGGCACGAGGGCGCAGATCGCCTCGAGCGCGTCCTCGGGCGCGTTCAGCATCAGGTAGCGGGCGCCGCGCGCGTCGACGACGCTGCGGAAGACGCCTGCAAGGTGGAGCGCCTCGGGTTGCGTGTCCTTCGGGCCGATCAGCACCGCCTCCGACTCGAGCAGCAGCGCGATCGACCGCAGGCCGTTCGTGCGCAGCGTGCTGCCGCTCGAGACGAGGTCGACGATCGCGTCGGCGAGACCGAGACGCGGCGCCAGCTCGACCGATCCATGCACGTCGACGAGCTCGATCGGCCCCGGCATCAGCTCGCGCGCGAGGCGCGGGAAGCTCGTCGCGACGCGCACGCCGCTCAGGTCCTCGAGCGACTGCGCCGTCGACTCCGTCGGCACCGCCGCTTCGAGCGTGCACGCGCCGAAGCCGAGCTTCAGCAGCTCGACGACGTCGGCGCCGCGTTCGCGCACGATGTCGAGGCCGGTGATGCCGCAGTCGACGACGCCGTCCTGCACGTATTCGGGCACGTCGTCCGCGCGCACGAGCAGCGCCTCGACGGGCGCGTTGCGGCACGGGAACGCGAGCGCGCGGTCGCCCGGCGTCTCGGGACCGAGCCCGGCGTCGTGCAGCAGCTGGATGGCGGGCTCGCGTAGGCGGCCCTTCGAGGGGACTGCGATCCTCAAGCGCGCCGCTTCTTGCGGCGCCGCAGCGCCAGCCCGTAACCGCCTTCGCCGCGCCGGAGCCACTGCGCCACGCGTGTCACCGTCGTCGTCGAGGCGCGTGCCCGCTTCGCGACCTCGAGGTACGGTAGCCCTTCGTCCAGCAGCTGCGCCACCTGCCAGCGGTGCGCCATCGCGTCCAGCTCCGAGACCGTGCAGAGGTCCCGCAGGAGGTGCGCCGTCTCCTCGGGCGTCTTCATCGAGGCGATCGCCGCGAACAGCTCCGCGTGGTCTCCGGCCGGCCAATGTCGGGGTTCCGTTGATGCCATCGTGTTACCATGCTACCACGTTGTCACAGGAGTTCGCAATCGTCCCCGCCGTCGACGTCCTCGACGGCCGCGCCGTCCGGCTGCTGCGCGGCGACTACGGAAGCGTCGAGGTGGACGCAGGCGACCCGCTCGAGCTCGTCCGCCGGGTCGCCGCGACGTCTCCCCCGCTCGTCCACGTCGTCGCGCTCGGCGCGGCGCGGGACGGCGGAGCGCCGGTCGAGCTCGCCCGGGCGGTCGCCGCGGCTGCGGCGCCCGTGCCCGTGCAGCTCGGCGGCGGCGTGCGCTCGGTGGCCGACGCGCTCGCGCTGGCCGACGCCGGCATCGCGCGCGTCATCGTCGGCACCGCCGCCTTCGGGCAGATCCCGTTGCGGGAGTTCGTCGACGCGCTCGACGCCCGGCTCGTCGTCTCCGTCGACGTCGCCGGCGGCATCGTGCGAACGGCCGGCTGGCTCGAGTCGGCGGGGCTGACCACCGAGCAGGCGCTCGCGCGCTGCACCGAGGCGGGCGTGCGGAACGTCGTGTGCACCGCGATCGACCGCGACGGCGCGCGCGGCGGGCCCGACCTCGACCTCCTGCGCGAGGTGCGGGCGTCGTTCGCCGGCTCGATCCTCGCCGCGGGCGGCATCCGCGACGCGGCGGACGTCGACGCGGTGCGGACGCTCGGGCTCGACGGCGTCGTCGTCGGCCGCGCGCTGCTCGACGGCACGTTCATCCTCTAGGTGCGGCGTTCAGGCGTAAGGATGCTCGCCCAGGCACGGTTCTGACGCCTGAGCCCGGGGCGTCCGAAGCAGCTCGCGACTCTCCACGACTCTCCTAGTCGCGTGAGCTCTGCGTCTTGAGCTTCGCCTGCGCTCGCTCGGCCAGCTCGCGCGTGCGCTGCGCGTTCGCGAGCACACGCTCGTGCCTGGCATCCCGCTCGGCGCGTTCAACCTTCGTCAGCTTCTTCTTCGCCATCGTCCTCCTCTCCAAGGAGTCGCTCGATGTTCGTCAGTGTGACCGCGATGTCGCTCACGTTGAAGAGTAGGGCAGCTACCTCGGCGCGCTCGATGAGGGGATCGGGCATCCGCACAGCCTGCAGGCGGCGAGGACAGGTCGCAATCCCCAGGTTCGGCCATGTCGGCGGCGGCCGAGAGACCCAGGGGACACTCCCGAAGCTTGGCCCAGACCAGGGTTGCTACGTTCGACGCGACGATTTCGAGACGGGCCCACGGGGGGAAAACATGGTTTCCCCCCGTGAAGCGAGCGAAGCGAAGCGTCAGCCGAACAGCAGGACGAGCAGCGCCTTCTGGACGTGGAGGCGGTTCTCCGCCTCGTCCCAGATCGCCGAGCGCTCGCCGTAGAGCAGCTCCGCGGTGATCTCCTCGCCCGCGTGCGCCGGCAGGCAGTGCATGACGAACGCCTCCGGCGCGGCGAGCGAGAGGAGCGCGCTGTCGAGCCGGTAGGGCTCCAGGTCGTGCAGGCGCTTCGCCCGCTCGTGCTCCTGGCCCATGCTGATCCACGTGTCGGTGACGACGACGTCGGCGCCCTGAACGGCCTCGCGCGGGTCGCGCACCGTCTCGACCCCCTCGGCCTCGTAGCCCTCGGGCGACGCGGCGACGACCTCGTACCCGAGCAGCCGGCCGAGCGCCGCGAGCGACACGAGCACGTTCGACCCGTCGCCGACCCACGCGACGCGCACGCCGTCGAGCGACCCGAGCCGGTTGCGGATCGTCAGCGCGTCGGCGAGCGCCTGGCACGGATGCTCCTCCGCGGTCAGCGCGTTGATCACCGGGATCGTCGCCCATTCGGCCCAGGCCTCGAGCTCGGCGTGCTCGTGCGTGCGCACCGCGATCGCGTCGAGGTAGCGCGACAGCGCGCGCGCCGTGTCGGGGAGCGACTCCCCGCGCGAGAGCTGCAGCTCGTCCGGCGTCAGCGCGACCGCCGAGCCCCCGAGCTGCGTCATCGCGACGGTGAACGACACGCGGGTGCGCGTCGAGTGCTTCGCGAAGTAGAGGCCGAGCGTCGCGCCGGGGAAGAGCTGCTCCTTCGGATTGCCCTTCAGCTCCGTGGCGAGGTCGAGAATGCCCTCCGCCTCCGCAGGAGCGAGGTCCGAGATTCGCAGGAGGTCGCGTCCGCCGAGCCCGACGGCCGACGGTCTGCTCAGCGCGCCCATCGTGCTCTCGCTTCCTCGACGGCGTTCGCGACGTCGGGCAGGCGCGGCGAGGGCGCCGGCGGAACGAACGTCCCGTCGCGCACCGACGCGGCCACCTGCTCGTGCGCGTCGCGGAACGGCACACGCTCGCGCACCAGCGCCTCGGCCGCGTCCGTGGCGAGCAGCAGCGGATCGGCGCAGGCCGCGGCGAGCCGTTCCCGGTCGAACCGGAGCCCGTCGACGAGGACGCCGAGCGCGCCGAGCGCGCCTGCGACGTCGCGGCGCGCCGCGAAGACCGGCGGCTTGTCCTCCTGGAGGTCGCGGTCGTACGCGAGCGGCAGGCCCTTGATCGTCGCAAGCAGGCCGGTCAGCCGGCCGATCGCGGTTCCCGCCTTGCCGCGCGCGAGCTCGGCCACGTCGGGGTTCAGCTTCTGGGGCATCATCGACGAGCCCGTCGCGGCGAACTCGGGGAGCCGCGCGAACCCGAACTCCGCGCTCGTCCACAGCACGATCTCCTCACCGATCCGCGAGAGATGCGTGAACAGCACGGCGACGGCGTAGAGGTAGTCGAGCGCGAAGTCGCGGTCGGCGACCGCGTCGAGCGAGTTGCGCATCGCATTCGGCGGAGGCGGCAGCGGCAGCGTGGAGCCGGCGAGCGCGCCCGATCCGAGCGGCGACGGCGCGGCCTGCGCCGCGGCGAACGCGAAGCGGGCGCGGTCGCGCTCGAGCATCTCGGCCCACGCGAGCAGGTGGTGGCCGACCGTGACGGGCTGCGCGCGCTGGAGGTGCGTGTAGCCGGGCATCGGCGTGCTCGCTTCCTCGCCGGCGCGCTCCAGGACGACGTCGCTCACGAACGTCGCGAGCGCCGCGTCCGCGTCGGCGCACGCGTCTGCAACGTAGAGCCTGAACGCCGCGGCGACCTGGTCGTTGCGCGACCGGCCGGCGTGGATCTTCCTGCCGACCTCCCCGAGCAGCCGCTCGATCGCGGAGTGGACGTCCTCGTCCTCGGCCTCGACGGCGCCCTCGATCGCGATCCGGCCGAGCGTCGAGCGCGCCTCCGCGAGCTCGTCGCCCGAGAGGAGCCCCGCCTCGTAGAGGCGCTGTGCATGCACGAGCGTCGCGGCGCAGTCGTACGGGAGCAGCTCGGAGTCGTCGGCCTTCAGGAACTCCCAGACCTCCGGCGCGAGGCGGCCCTCGACGCGGCCCGACCAGAGCGTCATTCCCCGCTCCCGAGCTCGAGGGCCGGGGCGTCGATGTGCAGGTGCCTGTACTGCGCGAGCATGGCGCGCGAGTCGGCGATGTCGTTGATCTGCACGGCGAGCTGCCCGATCCGGTCGCCGGCGGTGAACGCCGTGGCGCTGCGCTCCATGCTCAGCCGCTCCGGGTCGTACGTCACGGCGTCGCCGCACGTGTCGAGGATCGTGTAGTCGTCGCCGCGCCGCAGCTCGATCGTGACCTCGCCGGTGACGACGGATGCGACCCAGCGCTGGAGCGAGTCGCGAAGCATCAGCGCCTGCGTGTCGAACCAGCGGCCTTCGTAGAGCAGCCGGCCCAGGCGGCGGCCGTCGACCGCGTAGCGCTCGAGCGTCGACTCGTTGTGGATCGCGCTCAGCAGCCGCTCGTACGCGATGTGCAGCAGGGCCATGCCCGGCGCCTCGTAGATGCCGCGGCTCTTCGCCTCGATGATCCGGTTCTCGATCTGGTCCGACATGCCGAGGCCGTGCCGACCGCCGATCTCGTTCGCCGCCTGCACGAGCGCGACGGGATCGGAGAGCCGGACGCCGCCGACCGCGACCGGCAGGCCGCTCTCGAACGCGATCGTGACGACCTCCGGCTCGATCTCGACGCCGGCGTCCCAGTGCGCGACGCCCATGATCGGGTCGACGATCTTCATGCTCGTCCCCAGCAGCTCGAGATCCTTCGCCTCGTGCGTCGCGCCGAGCAGGTTCGCGTCGGTCGAGTAGTCCTTGTCGGCGGAGACACCGTGCGGCAGGCCGCGCGAGGCGAGCCACTCGCTCATCTCGCGGCGGCCGCCCAGCTCCGAGACGAACGCCTGGTCGAGCCAGGGCTTGTAGATGCGCAGATGCGCGTTCGCGAGCAGGCCGTACCGGTAGAAGCGCTCGATGTCGTTGCCCTTGTACGTCGACCCGTCGCCCCAGATGCCGACGCCGTGCTGGGCCATCGCTTGCACGAGCAGCGTTCCGGTGACGGCGCGTCCCAGCGGTGTCGTGTTGAAGTAGCGCTTGCCCGCCGTCTGGATGTGGAAGGCGCCGCACTGCAACGCGGCGAGGCCCTCGCGCGCGAGCGGCTCGCGGCAGTCGACCAGCACGGCCTCCTCCGCGCCGTACAGCAGCGCGCGATCGGGAACCGCGGAGATGTCCGGCTCGTCGTACTGGCCGAGGTCGGCGGTGAACGCGTAGGGGATCGCGCCGTGCTCGCGCATCCAGGCGAGCGCGCAGCACGTGTCGAGCCCGCCGGAGAAGGCGATGCCGACGCGCTCGCCGACGGGCAGCGAGCCGAGGATGACGCGCGCGGGCGAGAGGGAGTCGACGGTCACGCCGCCCCGCGCAAGGACTGGGCCTGCATCTCCTCGGCGAGCTGCGCGCCGGTGACCGGCTCGCGGGAGACGAGCAGGACGGTGTTCTCGCCGGCGATCGTCCCGGCGATGTGCGGATGCCGCGCGACGTCGATCGCCTGCGCGAGCGCGCTCGCATACCCGTGCGGCGTCGTGACGACGACGAGGTTCCCGCTCGGCTCGAGCCCGAGCGCCCAGCGTCCGAGCGCGACGGAGAGAGCCTCGTTCAGCGCGACCTCTGCGGCCTCCGGCGGCGCGTAGACGAGACGGCCGCTCTCGTGCCGGATCTTGATCAGGCCGAGCTCGTGGATGTCGCGCGACACGGTGGTCTGCACGACCTCGTGGCCTGCGCTCCGCAGGGCCTCTGCGAGCTCGGTCTGGGTTCCGACCGGTCGCTCGCCGACGAGCCGGAGGATCGCTGCGTGACGCTGCGCGCGATTCATCGTGCCGCCACCTCCGTGAGGATCTCGATCGCCCGGTCGACGTCGCCCGCGCTCGCCACGAGCGGCGGCGCAAGGCGCAGGACGTTCGGCCCCGACGTCAGGCAGACGAGCCCGGCGTCGAGCGCGGCGTCCACCAGGGGCTGCGCAGCGCCGGCGAGCTCCGCACCGACGAGCAGGCCCGCACCGCGGACCTCCACCACTCCGGGCAGCGACGCGAGCCCCGCCTTCAACCGCTCGCCGTTCACCCGCACCTGCTGGAGCAGCTCGTCGTCGATCGCGTCGCACACCGCGACGGCTGCGGCGCAGACGACCGGGTTGCCGCCGAACGTGGAGCCGTGGTCGCCGGGCTGGAACGCGCCCGCCGCGTCGTCGGCGACGAGCAGGCAGCCGATCGGCAGGCCGTTCGCGAGCGCCTTGGCGAGCGTGACGAGGTGCGGGCGGACGCCGAGCTGCTCGAACGCGAAGAAGCTGCCCGTGCGGCCCATCCCCGTCTGCACCTCGTCGAAGGCGAGCAGCGCGCCCAGCTCCTCCGCCAGCGCCGCGGCCGCGGCGAGGAACTCCGGCTCGAGCGGGATCACGCCGCCCTCGCCGAGTACCGGCTCGAGGAGCACGAGGCCGATGTCGTCCGACGCGGCCGCGTGCAGCGAGTCGACGTCGTTCGGGCGCGCGAACCGGGCTCCCGGCAGCAACGGCTCGAACGCCGCGCGCTTCGCGGGCTGGCCGGTGACGGCGAGCGCGCCCGTCGTCCGTCCGTGGAAGCTCTGCTCGAGCGCGAGCACGCCCGGCTTGCCCGTCGCCTTGCGCGCGTACTTCAGCGCGGCTTCGTTCGCCTCGGTGCCGGAGTTGCAGAAGAAGGCCTGCGCGCCGCCGAACCGATCCGACAGGCGCCCGGCGAGCGCCCGTGCGGGCTCGGTGCCGTACAGGTTCGACGCGTGCCAGAGCTTGTCGAGCTGCGCGTGCGCGGCGGCGAGCGGCGCCGGGTGGCGATGACCGAGCCCGACGACGGCGATGCCGGCGGCGAAGTCGAGATAGCGCCGTCCGGCCCGGTCGAGCAGCCAGACGCCGTCGCCCTCGACGAACGTGACCCGCGTGGCGGGATACGTCGGGAGGAGCGCGCTCTCGAGAAGCGCGCTCATGCGACCACCGCCGTCGAGCCGATCTCGGCTACGAGCCCGCTCTGCGCAGCGTGTGCGGCTGCGAGCAGCTTCGGGACGATGCCTCCCTCGAACGTGCCGTCGCCGACGAGCGTCTCGGCGCGTGCGGCGCGGATCGAGCGGACGAGCCAGCCGTCGTGGAGGACGCCGGGCACGTCGGTGAGGAAGTGGATGCGTGCGGCGCCGATCCCGACGGCGAGCGCGGAGGCGGCTTCGTCGGCGTTCACGTTCAGGGGCCCGCGGGCGAGCGGCGAGAGCACCGGCACGAGGCCTGCCGCGAGCGCCGTGAGGACGGCGGCCGGGGCCGAGGGCAGCGGCCGTCCGACGAGCCCGAGCTCCGGGATCTGCTCCGCCTCGAGCCCCGCCTCGTCGCCCGCGAGGGCGACTGCGTCCGCGCCGATCGCGGCGCAGACCGCCGCGTTGACGGCGGCGAGGCTCTCCCGCACGACCTCGAGCCCGTCTGCGGTCGTGACCCGCCGGCCGCCGACGAACTCCACGTCGAGCCCGCGCCGCGCCATCTCCTCGGAGATCTGCGGGCCGGCGCCGTGCACGACGCAGACCGAGTAGCCCGTGGCGCGGAGCGCCGCGACGGCCTCCGCCACGCCGCCGGTCGACGCGCCGCCGACCTTGAGGACGACGATGCTCATGTCCGGTAGTCCGCGTTGATGCGCACGTAGTCGTACGAGAGGTCGGTGGTGAGGTAGTTCGCGGCGCCGGTGCCGAGCGCGAGGTCGAGCTCGATCGCGCAGTAGCCGTTTGTCAGGATCGGCTCGTCGCCGGTCGGCGTGCCGTTGAGGAGCACCTGTACCGCATCGATCGTGATCGAGAGCTTGTCGGGGTCGAGGTGCGCGTAGCCGCCGTCGTACTTCGCCGAGCCGGCGGCGGCCGCGATCCGGCCCCAGTTCGCGTCGTGACCGTGCAACGCCGTCTTCACGAGCGGCGACGTCGCGACGCGCTCCGCGATCGCGCGCGCCTCAGCCTCGTTCGTCGCGCCGCGCACGGAGATCTCCGCGAGCACCGTCATGCCTTCGCCGTCGGCGACGATCAGCTTCGCAAGCTCGCCGCAGACCTTGCGGATGCAGAGCGCGAACTCGGCGTCCGTCGCGGGCGTCCGCTCGACGCCGCTCGCGCCGTTCGCGAGCAGGACGACCGCGTCGTTGGTGGAGCACTCGCCGTCGACGGTGATCGCGTTGAAGCTCGTGTCGACCGCGGGACGGAGGAACTCGATCGCCTCGCCGGGCTCGAGCGGATAGTCGGTCGTGATGACGGCGAGCATCGTCGCGAGGTTCGGATGGATCATCCCGGAGCCCTTGGCCATGCCGCCGACGACGAAGCCCGCTCCCTGCGCGAGCGCTTCCTTGGAGCGCGTGTCGGTGGTCATGATCGCCTCGGCCGACGTCGCGCCTCCGCAGTGCGAGAGGTGCAGCGCAGCATCCCGAATCCCGTTGACGACCTTCTCGAGCGGCAGCAGCGCGCCGATGACGCCCGTGGAGAGGACGATCACCTCTTCGGGCTCGAGCCCGAGCAGCCGTGCCGTCTCGGCCGCTGTCGCCCGCGCGTCGGCCACGCCCTGCTCGCCGGTGGCCGCGTTCGCGACACCGGAGTTCACGACGACCGCCTGCGGCTGCGCGACGTCGAGGTGCTCGCGCGAGACGACGACAGGAGCTGCGAGGAAGCGGTTCGTCGTGAACATCGCGGTGCCCGTGGCGGGCACGAGCGAGCGCACGAGCGCGAGGTCGCGGCGGCCGTTCTTGCGGATGCCGCAGTGCACGCCGCCCGCGACGAAGCCCTTGGCGGCGGTGACGCTCATACCAGTACTCCTGCAAGCCGCAGACCGAGCGTCTGCTCGAGGCCGAGCGCGAGGTTCGCGTTCTGGAGGGCCTGCCCCGCCGCGCCCTTGCCGAGGTTGTCGAGCGCGCAGATCACGACCGCGTGACTCGTCGCACGATCCTCGAAGACGGCGATCTCCGCCCCGTCGGTGTGCTGCACGCGGGCGAGCTCGGGCACGATCCCTTCCGGCAGCACGCGAACGACGTCGCTTCCGGCGTAGGCGTCCTCGAGCAGCGAGCGCAGGTCGCCCGCCGGCTGCACGTAGCAGGTGGCGAGCAGCCCGCGCCGCACCGGCAGCAGGTGCGGGACGAAGCAGACCGGAAAGCCGAGAGCCTGGGCGATCTCGGGCGCGTGCTGGTGCGCGCCGACCTTGTACGGCGAGAGGTTCTCGAGCACGAAGCCCGCGTGCGAGCTCTCCTTCAGCTGGCGCCCCGCGCCCGACACGCCCGACTTCGCGTCGACGACGACGCTCGCAGGGTCGATCGCGTCCTTCAGCGGCGCGAGCGCGAGGATCGCCGCGGTCGCGTAGCAGCCGGGGTTTGCGACGAGCGATCCGGTCGGCGGGAAGAGCTCCGGCACCGCGTAGCACCAGTCGCCGAGCGCCGGCGCCTGCGGGTGCTCGAAGCCGTACCACGCCGGGTAGAGCGCGGCGTCCTGGAGCCGGTGCGCGCCCGAGAGATCGACGACCACCGCGCCTGCCGGCGGCTCGAGCAGCGCGGCCCGGTCGTGCGAGAGGCAGGCGAACACGACGTCCGCGCCCGCGGACAGCGCCTCGTCGTTGCGCACGAAGCGCGGCAGCGAGCCGTTCAGGCGGAAGTCGAGGGCGGCCGCAGGCTCGCCGGCGAGCGAGTCCGAGCCGAGCGCGACGACCTCGAGCTCCGGATGCCGGAGCACGCGGTCGAGGGTCTCCTGTCCGGAGTACCCGGACGCGCCGAGGATCGCAACCGTGAACATCTCCGCATATTACTCCAAAAAACGCGTAATATGCAAATCATCCGGAGAACTCCTAGACCAAAACCTCCGCGATTACGCGCATAGAGCTCCCGGGGACCCGGCTCGCCCTGCGCAACGGGGCGCCCTCACGGCCGTCCCCCCTTCTCGTCGACGGCGTGCACCTCGAGCGCCCCGTCCTCGGTCCGTTCCATGCGCAGCGGCCATTCGTTGCCGCTCGGCGACCGGACGGAGATCACGACCGTCCGCAACGGCTTCTCGCCGATCGCGCGCCGGGCCGTCAGCAGCTCGGCGTGGCGGACGACCGCCGCGCGCAGCGCCGGCACGAGGTCGCTCTCCTTGAACGGCTTCACGAGATACGCGAACACACCGGCGGCGATGGCCTTCTCGACGACCGCGCGATCGGAGAAGGCGGTCAGCATCACGATCGGGATCGGCCGCTCCGCGTAGATCCGTCGCGCGGCCTCGATCCCGTCGAGGCGCGGCATGCGCATGTCGAGCAGCGCGACATCGAGATGCGACGTGCGCGCGAGCTCGACCGCCTCCTCACCGTCGCCCGTCTCGGCGCAGACGATCAGGCCGTGCTTCTCGAGGATCCCGCGCAGGTCGAGGCGGACGATCGCCTGATCCTCCGCGACGAGGACGCGCAGCGGGCCCGTCCCGACGCTTGTCGAATCGCTGCTCATTCGCTCTCCTTCGGTCCATAAAAAAAGCCCCCAGGAGCACGAGCTCCTGAAGGCACCACCGCCTCCGGCGGGCCGCGTCTTCGCGGCCGACCTGACACCCACGGTACCCGCAGCAGCGGGTGGGCGCAAGCGCGTCGGCTACGAGAGGACGCCGCGCATTCCGCGCACGGCCTGGGCGATCCGCTGCTCGTTCTCGACGAGCGCGAAGCGCACGTAGCCCTCGCCGTCGACGCCGAACCCACTGCCCGGGCTGACGGCGACGTGCGCCTCCTTCAGCAGACGCACGGCGAAGTCCTGCGCGTTGTCGGCCGTCGGGATGCGCGCCCAGACGAACATCGTCGCGGGCGGCGGCGGCACGTTCCACCCCATGCGCTGGAGGCCGCTGCACAGGGCATCGCGGCGGCCCTGATAGATCTGCGCGACCTCGGCAGGACGCTCCCCAGCCTCGCGCATCGCGACCGTCGCTGCGATCTGCAGCGGCTGGAACGTTCCGTAGTCGAGATAGGACTTCAACCGTGCGAGCGCACCGACGACGTCGGCGCGGCCGAGCACGAACGCGATCCGCCAGCCGGCGAGCGAGAAGCCCTTGGTGAGCGAGTACAGCTCGACCGCCACCTCGCGCGCTCCCTCGGCCTCGAAGATCGAAGGCGGGCGGTACCCGTCGAAGCCGAGGTCGGCATACGCGAAGTCGTGCACGAGCACGATCTCCTTGTCGCGCGCGAAGTCGACAAGCTCTTGCATCTGCGCGCGATCGGCGATCGCCGTCGTCGGATTGTGAGGGAACGAGCAGAGGAGCACGCGCGGCCGCGGCTGCGAGAGCTCCCACGCCTCCCTCACCCCCGCGACGAAGTCGACCTCGGGCCCGACGGGAACGCGGTGCACCGCGGCGCCCGCGAATCCCGGCGCGAAGAGATGGATCGGGTAGCTCGGGCTCGGCACGAGCGCGACGTCGCCGGGGCCGAGCAGCACCCACAGGAGATGGACGAGCCCTTCCTTCGCGCCGAGGGACATCGTCGCCTCGGTGTCGGGGTCGAGCTCGACGCCGAAGCGCTCCCGATACAGCTCGCACACGGCGGCGCGCAGGTTCGGCAGGCCTCGGCTCGAGGAATAGCGGTGATTCCGCGGCAACAGCGCGGCTTCGCGCAGCTTGTCGACTGCGATCTCGGGCGGTGGAACATCGGGGTTGCCGAACCCGAAGTCGATCACGTCCTCACCTGCGCGCCGCAGCTCGAGCTTCAGGCGCTCGACCTCGGCGAAGGCGTAGGGAGGGAGCGCGTCGACGCGGCGAAACTGCATCACGCAAGCATCGTCGCAGAGCGCCGGGCGACTCGTGCCTCCGGCGGCAGGTTGTGCGGTCTACCCCGTGAAGAGGACGAGCCGGTCGCGGTGCACGGCCTCGACGTTGGCGGGCTTGCCGGCGAGCTCGGACGCATCCACGGACGCGATGCCCCGCGCGAACGGCGCGCCGTCCGGCCCGACGATCTCGACGCCGTCGCCGGCGCGGAAGTCGGCGTCCCAGCCGGTCACGCCGACGGCGAGCAGGCTGCCTCCCCCGTCGACGACCGCGCGCTGCGCGCCCCCGTCGACGGTGATCCGCGCGGTCACGCGCTTGCCGTGCCGCAGCCAGAGCTTGAACGCGGGCGCCGACTCGGCGGCGGCGAAGCGCGTGCCGGTGGCACGGCCGGCGAGGATGCCGGACAGCACTCCCGCGCCTTCGCCCCCTGCGATCACCGTCGGGATGCCGGCGCCCGCGGCGACCTCCGCCGCCGAGACCTTGCTCTCCATGCCGCCGCGTCCGAGCGCGCTGCCGGGGCCGAACACGGCCGACCGTGCCGCCGCGCCGTCCTCGATCAGCACGCCCTCGCTGAGCACGCCGGGCACGGAGGTGAGCAGCACGAGCAGGCGCGCACGCACGAGCACCGCGACCTGCGCGGCGAGCGCGTCGTTGTCGCCGAAGCTGATCTCGTCGGTCGCGGTCGCGTCGTTCTCGTTCACGACCGGGATCGCGCCGAGTGAGAAGAGCGCCGTCAACGCACTGCGCGCGTTCACATACGCGCGGCGCTCGGCGATCTCCGTGCCGGTGAGCAGGATCTGCGCCGCCTCGAGCCCGTGCGGCCGCAGGGCGTCCTGCCACGCGCGCTGGAGCGACACCTGGCCGAGCGCCGACGCAGCCTGCAGCTTCGGCAGGCTCGTCGGGCGCCGCGTGAGCCCGACGCGGCGCATCCCGAGCGCGATCGCCCCGGAGGAGACCACGCACACCGGCGTGCCCGAGGCGACGATCTCCGCGATCTCCTCCGCGCGACCGCGCAGCAGCGACCGTCGCGGCCGCCCGCGCGCGTCGACGACGAGGCTCGAGCCGAGCTTGACGACGAGCGGCTGCTTCACCGCTTCTGCGTTCCGTCGCCGACGACGCGGTACTGCCGCAGCCAGAGGTCGCGGTACGTGACCGGGCCGCGCGGCCCGGGCACCCGGTCGACGTTGATGCCCGTCTCGGGCGCCCCGGTGAGCGCGAAGCCGTCGACGAAGCGCGTCGACGCGTTCCAGAGCGCGGCTGTGCCGCGATACGACGCGAGAAACCGCTCGGCCGCCGCCGCGTCCTCCGTGGCGATCGAGGCGGCGAGCCCCGATGTCTCGCCGTTCGCGAGCGCCACCGCCTCATCGAGCGACTCGACGACGCGCACCGTCACGGACGCGATGCGTTCCGGGTCGGGATCGTTCGCCCACTCGTGCCCGATCCGCTCCGGCTCGCGCACGGTGATCCCGATCCGCTCGAGCACGCCGAGCAGCCCGGGCAGCTGCGCCTCGGCCGCGCGGTCGACGAGCAGCAGGTTCAGGCGGTTGCAGACGCCGAGCCGGTCGAGGCTCGCCTCGACGAGCCGCACCGCCATGGCCGGGTCGGCACCGGCGCCGATGTAGAGGACGCCGCCGCCCTCGGCGTGCGCGAGCGTGCGGACGCCGTTCTGGGCGGCCTCGCGCGCGAGCGCGGCCGTCGTCTCGCCGCTGCCGCGCAGGATCACGAGCGGCAGCACGTTCGGCAGGGAGACGAGCACGCGCGCGCCCTCACGCTCCGGCGAGCGCACGAGCCCCACCGCCGCGGGCGGCAGACCGGCGCCCGCGAGCGCAGGGCGCAACACCTCGTCGACGAGGACGGTGACCGTGCGGAGCGCCGCGCCGCCGGTGCGCAGCACGGCCGCGTTCAGACTCTTCAGCAGCTGGCCCGCGACGTCGACGGCGACGTTCGGCCGGGCCTCGAAGTTCGCTCCGACGGCGCCGATCGGAACCCGGCGCAGCGAGACACGCAGGCCGTTGTCGAGCTCCCAGCTCTCGTCCTCGCGCTCGAGCGGCGGCAGCGCCGCGAGCTGTGCGAGCTGCTCGCCGAGCGCCGCGATGCGCGCGTCGTCGAGCCGCAGCCGGTCGAGCGCGCCCTCGTCGAGGTCGGCGGCGGCGACGTCCGCCGCGTTCGCCTGCGCGATCGCGTCGTGGCGCTCGCCGACGAGCGTCGACGCAAGCTCGAGCGCGCGTGCGACGCCGTCGTCGGTCAGCGCCCCGACCGCTCCTCGAGCCGCCTCCGCCTCCTGGGCCACCTGTTCTCTGAGATCCGTCATGGGCTCATCCTGCGCTTCCACGACACAAGCCTAGAGGCTTGATGTGGATTGGACGTGCGCGCGGGGATGGGCCAGACCAAGCGATTCGGCCGGATCCGGCACAGGACGTAGTGGTTCTACGTTCAAGCCGGATACGGGCGAAGCGCGCCGCGTCTGG
>Ga0315281_10000272_pt1 | contig 69700 bp, 71 predicted proteins | sample YL17G07_0_MG_FD_204540 | JGI IMG/M metagenome (GOLD analysis project Ga0315281, IMG submission 204540) | Sediment microbial communities from Yellowstone Lake, YNP, Wyoming, USA - YL17G07_0 | ecosystem: Environmental > Aquatic > Freshwater > Lake > Sediment | place: USA: Wyoming | collected...
TGCCCACTTCGCGGAACCCGCCCAGCGCAATCACGCGTATCCAGTCGCGGTTGGTGGTGCGCTCGCTGAAGATGCTGCGGCCGATGTCGTTCAGGAACTTCTTGCGGAACTTCACTTCCTTGTGCAGGACCTTGCGTATGCCCTCGATGATTTCGGATTTTATGGACGGTATGCGCTCGATGCGCGGAACCCACATCGTTTCCGAGCGTATCTGGCGGAACGTGTCTCCGCCTCTGCCTATAACGAGTCCGGGCTTCTCCGCGACTATGACCACCAGGCTGCGCTCCGGCTCGAAGTAGATATCCTTGACGGCTGCCTCCGGAGGCACTATCTCCATTATGCGCTTCTTCGTGGCTTCCTGGTCGTTCGTGAGGTTGCCCTCGGGACGCACCTCTATGCGCTTCTTGATTGCGTTGACTACCTCCTTCACGGACGACTCGTGGTTCTGGAAGAACTCGCGGCTCTTCGTGTAGACTATAATCTCCGAACCCTCGAGCTCGACGCGGCTGATGGCGTCCTTCGGCAGCGCGTCCTTCACTTTCTCCAGTATCGCGAGCTCTGGCATTCGTTCTGCACCGTTGCTAAATCTAACAAATTGCGGAATCCTCAAAATTCGCATTCGGCTTTAGGTCAAACCATGAAACCAGACCAAATTCAAAAACAAAATACAAATCGGCTTACTTGCCTGTCTTCACGCCGAGCGGGAAGCTTTCCTTGGCGATGCCGTCCTTCGTTATCTTCACGATGTCTATGGCCTTTCCGCCAGAGCCGATGTCGCGCTCCACAGCCGCGCGTATCGCGCGCACAGCCAGGTCCGTAGCCTCGTTCACGGACAGCCCGTCCTTGAAACCGTCCTCGAGCACGCCCAGCGCAAACGGCGAGCCGCTGCCCGTGGAGAAGAACTTCTTCTCCTCCTCGATCGCGCCGATCGCGTCGAGGCTGAACACGTGCGGCCCCTCCTTGTCGAAACCGGCTATGATAAGCTGCACCATGTAAGGCATGAAAGTCCATCTTCCGTTCTGCAGTATGCTTGCGAGCAGCGTTGCGGAGCCCTTCACGGAAATCTTGCGCTGGTTCTGTATCGAGAACAGCTTGAGCTCGGCCTTCATGTAGCGTGCGAGCGTCTGCGCGTCCCCGCTCGCGCCGGCTATGGTCATGGCTATGTGGTCGTCCAGTTCCTCGATTTTCTCCGTTTCCTTGCTCGCAACCAAGTAGCCCATTGTGCTCTTCTTCTCGGCCGCGAGCACGACGCCGTCCCTGCACACGAGTCCGATAGTAGTCGTTCCGGTTTTCCTTATATCAGGCTGCTCCATCTTCGCCAAAACCATCGCCTCATCCAGAACCAGACAGAATTTCAGATGATAATTTAATTATGTCCCTGCTTTTAAATATGTTTGTTTTGCCCGCGGCTCAGTACTGCCTGGCCACGTACACTTCCTGCGCGGCCTGCTTCTTGCAGTAGACGCACTTCTTGCCGGCCATGTCGGGTTGCTGCCCTCCGAAAAGAGTGCCTCGTATGGCCCCGCCGTCGGTTTCCGCTTTAATCATTTCAGCGCACTCGACGTTACCGCACCAGCCGACCTTCACAAGCCCGCCCTTCTCGCGCAGTATCGTTTTCAGCCCGCGCATCGTGGCTGCCTTGTACATGCTGCGTTTGAAGCGCTTGTCCGCCGCACGCGTAAGGTCGCGCTGCGTGTCTCGCAATGCCGCTTTTGCCTGGATGAAAGCTTTCTGCAAAGGCACGTTCTTCTTCCCGCCCGTATCCCTGCGCACGAGTACGACCTGCTTCTGCTCGATGTCGCGCGGCCCGATTTCGATGCGCAGAGGTACGCCCTTCAGTTCCCAGTAGTTGAACTTCCAGCCGGGAGTGTAGCCTTCGCGGTCGTCCAGCTCGCAGCGGAACGAGCCTCGCTTCTCAAAATCCGCCTTGAGCTCCCTCGCTTTTGCCAGCACCGCTTCGCGGTTCTCGTCGTCGTAGATGGGCACAATGACTATCTGCACGGGCGCTATTTCAGGCGGCATTATCAGCCCGCGGTCGTCTCCGTGCACGCTCACAACCGCAGCTAAGATTCTCGAAACGGCCGGGCCGTAGCATGTCTGCCATGCGTACTGCTCGTTGCCGGCCTGGTCCGTGTACTTCACGCCGAACGCCTTTGCAAAGTCCTGTTTCAGCAGATGAGTCGAAGGCAGCTGCAGAGCGCGGCCGTCTGGCATTATTGTGTCCGCGGCGTACGTGTGTATCGCGCCTGCGAACTTGTCGTGCTCCGGCCTTTGGAAGAAGAGGAACGGCACGCCGAACTTGTCGTGCACAGTGGCGCGCGTAGTGTCCACGTCCTCCTTTACCTGCGCTTCTGCCCCCTCGCGCGTTGCGAAGACGTCGTGTCCCTCGACCCAGTAGAACTCGCGGCTGCGGATGAACGGTCGCGTTGCCTTGCCCTCGTAGCGCCAGACCTGGCAGCGCTGGTACAGCTTCAGCGGCAGATCGCGCCAGCTGCGTATCCACAATGCATACATGCCGTACATGGCCGTTTCGCTCGTGGGCCGCAGCGCCAGAGGCTCCTCGAGCTTCTCGTGCTCCTTCCCGGCCTCGGTTATCCAGAACGTCTCCGCGGCGAAGCCCTTCACATGCTCAGCCTCCTTTTCAAAATTGGACTTGGGTATTACCGCAGGGAACCACACGGGCTTGTGCCCCTTCGCCTGCAGCTCTCGCTCGATCGCGTCGTACATGAGCTCCATGGCCATAACAGACCACGGACGGAAAACGACGAAGCCCTTCACGTTGTAGCGTATGTCCGAAAGCTCCGCCTTCTCGACTACCTGCGTGTACCATTCCGAGAAGTTCTCCGACTTCTTCACGGTCAATCCTTCCTGTTCGGCCAACTATACCAACTTTTACAATTTTGTAGAGCTGGATAAATAAAACCGTTGCCAGCCGGATTCACGCCGCTCCCATTCAGCCCTTCAGGACGTCGCACGCGCCTATGCAATGGTTTTTGCCGTCTATGTCTATATTCCCGACCCTTATTATCAGGTTGAGGAGCCCGCCATAATCCAAGCGAACGCGGCAGCCGTCTTCCAGCCTCTGCGGTAGTGTGAAATTTACTTTTTTGCCCGCGCGGTCCTTGCCCACGTATACTCTGGTTATGTATTGCACATGAGGCTGAACGGCTCCAAGCGCGGCGCTGTGGCCGAACGTCGCGTCGTAGCCAAGCAAACCTATGGTCAACTCGTGCTCGTATTCGTCCTCGAGCTTCACGTCAGAAAGCTCTATTTTCGGCATAATTAAAGATTGTACCCAAGACATTAAAACGTTATACAACATCGGAAGTAAGCACCCGCAAAAGCGTTTATCCTTTGGCGGTACTTGTTGCCCTTCAAAAAACTTTTAATGCTTTGCGAAATCCGGTCAACCATAAATCCTTTGATTTCAAACATAATCAAAGTTGCACGCGCAGCAAGGGCGATATTTTGGACAGTTCAAACTACCCAGACATTTACAAACCCGCCGTCGTTATCATCAAAGGGTCTCGTTCCGACAAGCCCCACGCCGACGATCTGGGGAAGGGCTTGCAAGCTAGCATGCTCAACGTCTTACACGACACCGCATCTGCCCACAGGGAACCAGAGTACCTTGTGGGAAGGATTCTAGAGTATAACAAAAACAAGGATGTAATCGGATACGTTACAATGGCTGGGGGCTCGGACGGGCTGACAGGTACGGTCGCGGCGCACACAACGCTGCCAGTGGTAGCATATCATCCAGACGTGAAAAAATACGGAGAGATGAAGAAGTTTTCTAGCACCGCCCTTCCGAGCGGGTCTAAGGCATTTTTTGCGTACACCCCCGAAGAAGTGCTGATTCTCTTGAAAGAGAAATCTTCCGAACCGGTTTACACGCCGGACGAACTAAGGAAGAGGCAGGAGAAAAGAGTTGAGATGTATTATACAAGCAACCAGGACAGGGGCGTTGAAATGCCGCTGGGGCTGCCGCTGTTCGGAAAGGGAAAGGGCAAGACGAGGGACGTGTACGACCTCGGCGACAAGATACTGATAAACGCGAGCGACAGGATATCCGCGTTCGACGTCAACGCAAAGACGGAAATAGAAGGGAAGGGGCGCGCTCTGAACCAGTTCAGCGCATGGTGGTTCGGAAAGACAGGGGACATAATCCCGAACCACTTCCTTGACACGCCCGACGAGACGATGATGCTGGCGAAGAAGGCGGAAAGGATCGACATAGAATGGGTCATGAGAGGCTACATGTACGGTTCGATGTGGCGCTCGTACAAGGACGGAGAAAGGAAGCTCTACGGAAAAGTGTTTCCGAACGGATTGCAACTGGCGGAAAAGCTGGACGAGCCGATGCTGACGCCCACGACGAAAGCCGACGAAGGGCACGATATGCCAATCGACCGTACGGAGGCCATAGACATGAGGTTGGTTACACCGGCGGAATGGAACGAGCTCGAGGAAGCCTGCTTCAAGTTGTTCAAGTATTATTCTGACGTTGGCGGCGAGAAAGGATTCGTCATACCGGACTTCAAGCTGGAGTTCGGGAGGAACAAAGGAGAACTGATACAGATAGACGAGTCGCCGAACCACGATTCCGCTAGGATATGGGTAACAAAGCATTACGAACCCGGCAAGAGGCAGGAGGCTTGGTGCGCGGACAAGGAGTTCTACAGGCAGTTCCTGCTAGACTCTAAGATCGATTCGAAGAACCCGCCAGTTCCCCTGCCGGAGATTCCGGTGCCTGTAGTCACAGAAATCCAAAAGAGACTCGAAGTCTACAAGGTGTTCACCGGCGAGATGAAGATTGACGACTTGAAGTTAAGGAGCCTCGAGGACGTCGAGGAGGAGCTGGGGATAACGAAGAAAGCGAAATGAAAGATTTTGGATGGAAGGATGGATTACCATGTCGGCACAACAGACAATCGAAGGCGTCATATCAGACCTCAAGACCAAGCACAACTTCACCGATGGCAGCATCTCGCTCCTGAAAGACAAGAGGCTGAAGCTCGAACATTACCAGGACCTGCTTTTCGCACTCAACCAACCGGACGAATCATTCGCGAAATGGCGGGAATCCAAGAGCAAGTGGGAGCAGGCCCTCGACGAAGGCGACTCGTTGGAGGTCACCACGGGCAGGAACCATCGGAACGTGAAGTCTTTCCACGACATAAGCTCCGAGCAGGCCCTCGTGAAGGCAAGGATGGACTTCGGTACCGAATACCTGATAGGGCTGACCGACCTTGTCAGCGAGTACCCGGTTTACAGCAAATTCGTACCTCGGGCATTCACGGACCAAGAGAAGGACACATTGCGAAGCATTTCGAAAAATTTCACCACCAAGGATTATTATATCGCGAGGTACGTGCTCGAGGCCGTGACCAACCACGACGTGGTCGCAGCCAACACGTGGCTCACCATACAGGCCATGCGCAAGGGGATGGACGACACGCTTATGAGGTCCGCAATCCACTTCGCGAGGACCTCGGCCGACGTCAACACGAACATGATATCCATGCTCTTCTCCAGGGGCGTCGGCGAATTCCTCGATTCGGTAGGCGCGTTGGTGACGGACCTGTCGAAGTATTCTGTTGAGTATGCCGACTGGACTGGCGTGGGAAGGACGCACGGCCAAAAAGCGCAGATAGGATCCGTTGGAGCCATGTTCTACGGGAACATCGCCGAACAGATAAGGGAGCACTCTGAGCCTTTCCTACAGAAAGACACATTCAGGTTCGACGGGAAGATCGCAGGCGCCATAGGGACGGACGTGGACTTCGTCTCTGCTCTGCCGCAAATCCCTCGCGAGAGGGTCGATGAGATGTACAGGCACATAGTCGAGGACATCTACGGTCTGAGATACATAAGGTACGGCAACGACCAGGACTGTACTAATGCGGAATTCTCAAGGGCCCTAGATTCGTTGTCTAACACGAGCCTCGTGCTCCAGAAGCTGGCGAACGACCTGTGGACGAACGCCTCGAGGGGTCTGCTCATGAAGGAGCTCAAGGAGGGCGAGTCCGGATCGTCGATAATGGGCCAGAAGATAAACCCCTTCGATGCGGAGGCTGCCGAGGCACTCGCCGCCATCGCGAGAGGGGAGTTCAATCCAATCAAGGAGAACGTTGTGGCGTACAGGGGTCAAGGCGACCTGCGCAGGTCACAGACGATGCGCGAGGCGTTCCATCCAGTGATGCTGCTGAAGACGTCCGCCGATAGGTTGAGGAGGGAAATCAACGCGTACAAGCCAAACGTGATAGCCCTCGAGGCCGAGGTTTACAGCTGCGGTCCGGCCGTCATATCCTCTGCGATACAGAACATGCTGCGCACGGCCGGCATGCCAGACGCCTACGACGTCATAAAGGATGTGGTTACGAAACCCTTCATCACGCCGAGGGAGATGCGTATGCAAATCCTCGATAAAATGAAAGGGGCCGGATACGATTACCAAGGCTATCAGGTGGCCAGGTGGCTCGACAGCGTTATGGATGTCCATGGGTTCATGGACCAACTGAGCAAGGTCGACTCGTCCAAGTGGACCCTGCCGGGGGTGGGGCTGATTGACCAAATCAGGGCTTACAATTCCAACCCGGAGAGGAAGGAACTCGTAGGCGAGGGTATCAATTACGCCAATGTTCAGGCAGAACGCGGTCTTGACACCGCGAGGATGCTAAGGAGGTACAAGTTCTCGCTCAAGTGATGGAGAGGTAATACGATGAAGGACGATTTCAGCGCATTTGAAAGGATGCCGCTTCGGGCATTTTTAGCATAGCTGCGGCAGCTCACCGAAAGCCGGCATCCGCAAAAGCGTTTATCCTTTGGCGCTGATTAATAAAAAGCTGGTTTTAATGAAGATAGCCGTGCTCTCCGATTTTCACTTTGGTTATGCGTACAACTCCGAGCTGGAGGCGGACAGCTTCGAAAACGCCGCGGAGGCGATGGAGCGCGCGATTGAAGGCGGCGCCGACCTGGTGCTGATTGCGGGCGACATATTCGATTCGCGCTACCCGAAGACGCCCGTCTGGACGCAGGCCATGCGAATACTCGCGAAGCCGCTGCTGTCCGACGGCAACGGCACGAATCTGGTCAGCTGCACCAAGGAGCTGAAGCGCATAACGAAGCACACCCTGTCGCATCTGCCTGTCGTATCGCTGCACGGCAACCACGAGTTCCGCGGCAATGACAGCAACACCTTGGAAGCGCTCGAAAACGCAGGACTGCTCGTGCATCTGCACAAGGACACGATAGTCTTCGAGAAGGACGGCACGCGCGTGGCAGTGCACGGGATGTCATGGGTGCCCGATCGCTACGCGAAGCGCGAGCTGGACGAATGGAACCCGAAGCCGTTGGACGGCTGTACGAACGTGCTGCTTCTGCACCAGAGCATCTCGCCTTACATCTTCTCTCCGCTGGACGCGCCAAGTCTGACATCGAAAAATCTCCCGAAAGGTTTTGATATTATTATCGATGGCCATTTGCACAAGCCCGGCATCGACAGCTTTGACGGAGCACCAGTGCTTTTCACAGGCAGCACGGTGATAACGCAGTTCGAGAAGGGCGAAGCGGGCGCGGACAAGGGGTATTACGAGATCGAACTCGCTGCCGGCGAGAGGCCGAAGATAACGTTCAAGCCGATAGCGAGCGGCCGCAAGTTCTTCTTCGAGGACGTCGCGACAACTGGCGGGCTGCGGCAGAACATCGAAAACAAGCTGAACGGAGTACTGTCGAACGGATTCGCGAAGAAACCTCTGGTGAAGCTGAAAATAATCGGCAAGGAAAGCGAGTACGTGCCGCAGGACATAAAGGAAATCGAGCGCGTGTACGGCGAGCGCGCAGTGCTGCGTTTCGTGAACGACCTCGAGTCGCCCGAGATGGCGGAGAAGTCGGAGCTGTTGCGCAGCATGCGCGAAGATGGAATGCCCGTGGAGGAAAAAGGGCTGCGGCTGCTGCATGACAATTTGCAGGAGATGAGTTTCGGCTCTTCGTTCGACACGCATGTTGTGTTCGACCTGCTGGTGGAAGGACGCGTGGACAACGCGTTCGATATTTTGACCGGCCAGCAGTCGACGCTCAACGCGATAGGCAAGAAGTGATTAGATGATAACAAAGCTGCGGTTGAAGAACTGGAAGTCGCACGAGGACAGCGAGCTCGAGTTCTCCGCAGGCACCAACGGGCTCGTGGGAATCGTGGGCAGCGGCAAGACCAGCATTCTGGACGCGATATGTTTCGCATTGTTCGGCACTTTCCCGAAGCTGCAGCTGAAGAAGCTGAAGATAGAGGACACGATAATGAAAAAGCCGGAAGTGAAGAGCAGCGCCGAGGTGGAGCTCGCGTTCGAGCTTGATGGGAAAAAGTTCACAGTGAAGCGCATGATAGAGCGCGACAAGGGCACGAGCTACTGCGAGTTCAAGGAGGACGGGCGAATAATCGAAGCGCCTAGCACCAAGAACGTGACGGCGGCGGTGGAGCGCGCGCTGAAGGTGAACTACGAGCTGTTCAGCAAGGCAATCTACTCGGAGCAGAACTCGATTGACTATTTCCTCACGCTCGGCAAGGGACAGCGAATGGCGAAGATAGACGAGCTTTTGATGATAGACCGCTTCGAGGAGGCGCGCGCTAACGCGGTGAAGCTCGCGAACAGGATAATCGAGCGCAAGCTGGCGAAGCAGTCCGCTGCGGACAGGGTGAACGTCGCTGAAGCAGAGAGGCAGATTGCAGAGCTGGAAAAAGCGATAGGCGATTTCGACATGCAGCGCGCGATGTTCAGGAACGAGCTGGCCGAGGTTCTGCGCAGCAAGCTCGCGTCCGAGTCGGAGGCAGCGGAACTGCGCAAGGTGCGCGAGCAGCTTGAGAAGGCGAAGCGCGACTACGCCGCGGTCGAGGCGTCGATAGGCGCGACCATGGAAAGCGTCGAACGCATGGAACGCGCGCTGAAGGAATTCTACGAGCAGGCTGGCAAATCGGAAGCCGAACCGAAAGCCGAGGACATGGCTGCGATAACGGCGGCTGTTGAAAATTATGCGAAGCACATTTCTGAGATGAACGACTTTTTGCACATCAAGCAGGCCGAGTATGACATGGCGCAGCGCGAGCTGTCGAAGTCGAAGGCGAGCATCGATTTCCTGCGCGACGAGAAGATTGCTAGGCTGGAAAGGGAGTTCGAGGAGAAGCTTGCGGCGAAGGCGGAGCTCGAGAGGCTGCGCGACCGCACGGGCGACAACGTTTCCGAACAGCTGAAGGAGAACGCGGCGAAGCTGCAGCGGCTTGTGGAAGAGCTGGCAGCGGCAAAGGCGCGCATCTCCGATTTGCAGGAGCAGATGGACGCGGTTTCGAAGCTCGAGGGCGTGTGCCCGCTGTGCGGATCCGGGCTGTCGAGCGAGAAGAAAAAATTCATAATCATCGAGAAGACGCGAGAGGTCGAAGCGCTGGTGGCGAAGGTGCAGAAAGCGGCTGATGAAAAAATTGCGACCGAGGAGAGGACAGGGCAGCTCGAGCTTGCCGCGAAGAAGCTGGACGAGTTACTGAAGGAGATTGCAGACCTGGATGCCGTGAACGAGGAACTCGCGAAGTCGAAGCAAATGCTCGCAGAGCAAAGCGAATCGCTTGAAAGGACGTCCGTGCAGTTCGAAGCTTTGGCCGAGGAGATGGGCATCGTGCGCAAGGAGCTTGATGCAGCGACCACGGAGAAGCAGAGGCTGGAGATAGTCGCGGCGCAGATGAAGGACTACAAAAGACAGAGGCAGCGCGTAGCCGAGCTGCAGTCGGAACGCGACAGGACGAAGACGGCCGTGTACGAGCTGGAGGAGCGGACTCCGGCAGGCAGGCTGGAAGAGGCGGAACGCGCTTTGCGCGCGCTCGCTGCGAAGGAAAGGGAAATCGAGACGAAGATTGTTTCCACGGAGCAGCTTGCGAAGGAGAAGCAGGCGAGGATGGACGAGTATGCGCATGCGGTCGATGCCGTGCGCAAGGAGAAGGAGGAGGTTGCGCGGCTGGAAAAGCTGGCCGCGGATTTGAAGGTTTTCGCCGAGGCGCTGAAGCAGACGCAATCCGGGCTTCGGAAGGAGTTCGTCGAGGCTGTAAATTATACGATGAACAGGCTTTGGCAGACGCTTTACCCGTATCAGGACTTCATCGGCATCCGCTTGGGCATCGAGGAAGGCGATTACGTGCTGCAGTTGCAGGAGCGTTCGCTCAGCTGGGTGAACGTCGAGGGCGTGGCGTCTGGCGGCGAACGAAGCATAGCGTGCCTTGCGATGCGCATAGCGTTCGCGCTCGTGCTCGTGCCGCACCTGCGTATGCTGGTGCTGGACGAGCCGACCGTCAACTTGGATGCGAACTCCGTGAAGGTGCTGGCGGACACGCTGAAGGAGGGCATAGCCGAGTTCATCGACCAGTGCTTCGTCATCACGCACGAGGAGGCCTTGGAGGATGCGATTACAGGCAACCTCTACAGACTGGAGCGCGACAAGGCTAGGGACGAGGTTACCAAGGTAGTTCCTATAGGTTAGAACTTAGCTGTGTTTTCAAAGACTTTCGAGCAGCTTCTTCAGCTTCGTGGTATCATCTTCCACAAGCTTATCGACGCCGCCGCACCACTGCAGGTCGGCATCCCTGAAGTACCTCCAGTCGAACGGGAAGTCGCCCGAATCCTTCGTTATTTTCAACAGCAGCGCAATATCTGTGAAGTCCTTAGGCTTCAATCGGTGCAGTTTTGCCGGGATTATATCTTCGGGCCTGATGACCTTCAACTTGTGGTCTTCGTATCCCGGCACAGGGAGTTCAACTGCGTTGTCATACTCTCTTTTTACGATATCTTTGAACATGTGGTAGTTCTTGTCAGACCTCCTTGGCAGGCTGAGGAAAAGCACGCCGTTCGGCTCTTCGTTGAGAACGTCGACCCCGAAGTTCCTGTGGCCCTTGGTCCAGATGTTCGGGTAGTATCCCATCTGCTCGAGGTAGGATGCCAGTTCCCTGCCAACGCCGTCCCTGAAGACCGGCTTCGAGTAGTGCTCGGTCGTGTCCACGTCGATATCCTTAGTCCGCCTGTCCTTGGCTATCTCGTCGGAGTCTCTATGGTGAGCCACGTACATTCTGACGGCAACCCCGCCGACAACGACCAGCTCATGGGTTTCAGAAGCCCGCGACAGCGCCCTCAGGGCGTCCAAAGCAGGCTTGTCCGAAAGATTGTACCCTCTATACAGAGGCAGTTCGCCCAACCCCGACTGCACGCTGTAATTTTCCAGCTCCATAGTAAAGTACTCCACTCAGGCGATATATAAACATTACTATACAGTAGTAACAATGACGGTTGCAGGCGTTCGCGCTCCTCTCCGGATACCTCCGACGAATACGATTAATGATAATAGGGCGATAAAAGTCATAAAGTGGTCACATGGCCGTGAGATTCCTCCACAACAAGCCGGCGCTGCTGATAACCGACCGCAAGCACGGCCGCATGCTATGCATCGCGGATCTGCATCTCGGCATCGAGCACGAGCTGTACAAGAACGGCATAGTCATAGCGCCGCAGGCGGAAAAGTTCTACAAGGAGATAGAGTCGCTTCTGCGAATCACGAAGGCGGACAAGCTCGTAATCATCGGCGACCTGAAGCACAAGATTCCCGGCATAAGTTTCCGCGAGGTGCGCGAGTTGCCGAAGCTAATAGAGCCGATCGCGGCGAAGGTCGAGACGATTCTCGTAAAAGGAAATCACGATACCGAACTTGAGGATTTGGTTGGGACGCATATTGAGATTAAGGACTCGGACGGTTTCGCAATCGGGCCGTACGGCTTCTTCCACGGGCATGCGTGGCCTGCGAAGGAGCTGCTGCGCTGCGACTACCTGTTTACAGCGCACATACATCCGACTGTTGAATTCGTGGACGATTTCGGTTTTCGTATTGTGGAAAAAGTTTGGGCGAAAGGCAGGCTGGACGAAAAGGTTCTGCGGAAAAAGTACAACATCGGCTCGAAACGCAGAAAGGGAAGAGGATGCGAGTTCAAATTCGGAAAGCTCGAGACGATAATCTTCCCAGCGTTCAACCCGATAATAAGCGGCATGCCGCTGAACTCTCCGCGCCGCGCGGACGAGGGCTACCTCGGGCCGCTGATGAAGTCGGGCGCGTTGAAGCCGCAGAAGATGGACGCGTACATGCTGGACGGAACGCCGCTCGGTAAGATAAGGCGAAAGTTCCTATAGTTCCTTCAGCAAATCCTTCTCGTCTTCGGAAAGCTTTTCGCGCACTTCCGAAAGCAGTCGGCGGTCGTCCTGCGTCAGATAAGACACGAGCACATCGTCCTCGAAAATTGTCTTTCCTACAGCCGGCTCCTCCATGCTTATCGCGATCTTGTCGCCCGTCTTCGCCTCGTCGAGCTGCTTGCCCTCGCTCTCCAGATTCTTCACTTTTCCTATCGGCTTGCCCTGCGGCTCGTCCGCGCGCTTCAGCGCAACGCCCTTCCTCAGCACGCCCGCCAGAACTTCAATGCCAACAATGCACGGCTTGCTCGCATGGAAGACGCAGCCCTTGAGGATTTTCAACCTCACAGGATGCATTGCCGCGGCAAGCTTCTCCGCCAGCTCGCGCTCCTTCCGTTCGTATGTCCACTGCTTGTAATCCTCCACGGTGTGGTAGATGACATCGCTGCTGAAGATTTTAATCTTCAAATCCTTCGACAGTTCCTCTGCTTCGGGCAGCGTTTGCACGTTGAACGCGAAGATGACTCGCTTCAGCTCGTCCTTCGGGCTCTGCGCCTCGATGATGTCCTGCCTGTTGACGGCGCCGACCTCGGCCTTGCGGACGGGCACGCCTTCCGCGCCAACGATTTTTATCATCGCCTCGAGCGCACCCAGCGTGTCCGCCTTCACGATTATCCCTTCGATGTCCTTCGAGAACTCGACCTGCTCCATGTCCTTCTGCACTTCGGCCTTCGCCGCGTCGATGTCCGCCTCGCGGCGCACGAATATTATCGGCGAGCCGGCGATGACGTTGTCCATGTCCGGGCCGGCGACCTTAACGCCCGCAGCGGCCGTGACCTCGTCCACGGAGTCGAACTGCCTCTCGACGCGCAGCTCCTTCATCGGCCTCGGCAGCAGCAGCGCCTTGATCTTCGTAGCCACAGGCAGCCTGCCGCCTATGACTGCATAGTCGCCCGTGCGCACGCTGCCGTTGTAGACTATTACGTCGAGCGTTGTGCCGAACCCGCGCACGTCCTTCACTTCCAGCACGACGCCCTCCCCGCGGTCCGACACGGCCAGCTTGCCTGCGAGGAACTGCTGCGCCAGGCCCGCGAGCATCATCAGCAGCTCAGGCACGCCCTCGCCGGTCATGCCAGAGCATGGGATAACTGCGACCTGCTTTCGAAAGTCCTCGATGCGGTCGAAGCGCTCTGCGTCGAAACCGCGCTCAGCGAGCTGGCTGATTACGCTGTACACTTTCAGTTCGAACTCCGCCTTCACGTCGTCGCGCTGCTGCTTCAGGCTCTCGAGCACGCACGCGCCGTTCTGCGGCCGCCAGCCAGTAACCTTGTCGATTTTCGTGGCCGCAACGACGAACGGCGTCTTGAACTCGCGAAACATTGCAAGGCTCTCGTCTGTCTGCGGCTGGAAACCAGACGTTATGTCCACGACCAGAACGGCGATGTCGGCAACGCTGCCTCCGCGCTTGCGCAGCGTGACGAACGCCTCGTGGCCGGGCGTGTCGATGAAAAGCAGGCCGGGTATGTTTATCTTCGTCTTCAGCCTGTCGATCAGCGGGCCGCACGCCTTGCGTATGGCTTCGATGGGTACGAAGCTCGCGCCGACCTGCTGCGTGATTCCGCCGGCCTCGCCGACCTGCACGCGGCTGCCGCGTATGCTGTCCAGCAGGAGGGTCTTACCGTGATCGACGTGACCCAGGACAGTGACTATCGGCTGACGAATCTTCCCTTCTGCCATGCGCATCGCCTGCTATCGTGCTCACCCTGTGCATTATAATGAATGCTATGGCTTTTTCAACTTATTTATTGGGATTTTATTTGGATTTCGTCCGTGCGTCGGCATCGCGGCTTTTCCTCTGGCCGCGGCCCATCGATAAAGTAATCAATCTTAAATATAATAAATTAAGTCGAAGTAAAATAAATTGAAAGGCGTATAGAGAAAACCATGCAAACTAAATTTTATTTATGCTAATACCCTTGAACAATTTTTCGTACCTAAGCATGTCCGAATCTTTGTCTAGGAACTCTTCAAGCCTTTTAAACTTATTGTCTGTTCTTGACTTTCTAACGGCATCGATAAATTCGCCTCCGTCTTTGAAATAAAAATCTATTGGCGCGTCCAGAGGATTCTCGTCAGCTTCGGGATGAATGAGAATATTAACCCTGCCTAAATTCTCACTCTCTTTTAATTCTATCGGTATGCCCTTAGACTGCAAGTCGGCCGGGAAATAGGCAATAACGTATTTCGCTTGCCTGACGAGCCAGTTTAAATCCCTGTATCGCGTGTAGATTCTCTCAGCCGCATTAGTGATATTACTGTCAGAAAGTTCTATCGGGTTGACAAAAGAGCAGCACAAGTTCAACTCATCTCTGAAATCATTTAACTTTTCCCTGACTTCACAATTTCCCAACATTTCTTGCCTCCTTACCTCAGTTATTGGATAAGCAAAATAAGCAACAGGTGTCGTTTTGTCAATAAGCAACTTTAACAATAATTGTGAAGAATAATCTCTTGGTGTGACTAATACTTTTTCCTTTGTGTAGTATTCTGAAAATAGGTCAGATATCTGAACCTCTCGTGCTACCCATTCTAATATGCTTGCGGAATCTGTAGGATAAGACATCCCTTTATTTTTTTGTACAATCCTCTGCGTATCACCAATCATTGAGACAAATCTTCTGTCGATAGGCCTCCTAATACGTGAGCTGTTTAAAGTTTCGAATTCGTTTATTCTAAATGTTCCTTGGTTTATTCCATAACGGTCTACAATTGTAAGAGGACCGTCTATAATAACCATATCGTCATTATCATAATTCATAAGCTCCAATGCGCATCTATCCATCAAGCCAGTTCTAAGAGCAGCTTGCATAATATTTGGCAGATAATTTAGTCTATCTCGTGGGACATCTAACATATCACCAAACTCTGCAAATATCTCACCCAGAGAAACGTTATACACTTCTTTCCCACACGTCCTTTTTGCCAATTCTTTCGTTTCTTGTATGGCCTCAGTCTTGCCTGTTCCAACTATACCGGACAAGTATAACCTCGGCATACAAAACACCCAGTATAATGAAGAATAGAAAAAGATTTAAACATTGTGGAGTCTGGACTAATTGATTTTAAGTGTAATAAACAATTAGTTATAATTATGATGACGATGCAGGAGATGGAGCCGCTGGCGCTTTGCATAGCCACGCAGCAGATGTTCGACCGCCGCTTTCGGACGGCGTTCTGCGACAACACGCTGCTGCGCGACCGCGACCTGAAGCTCGAGCCTGAGATACTGCGCATGAAGCGCGAGATGAACTCCAAGATGACCGAGCGCAAGTATCTGGAAGGTCACAAGGCCAACATAATCAACAACATGGACAGGATAATCGCGCTCGTTACGAGGTACGCGAGGGCCGACATGCATGGCACGGAGGCGGTGGTGAAGAACGGCAAGGATATGATGCGGAAGGTGCTCGCAGCGGACAGCTTCGACGAGATTAGCGGCATGGACGCCGAGTTCAAGACCAAGATAACGCTTGCCGTTTACGAGCTCTTTGTAAGGCATTCGAAGATGACGCAGTAGTAGTTGCCGTTCGATGGGAAACGGCGGGTGCACGGCCATGATGCGGAACGACGTGAACGAGGAGATAGACAGGCTGAAGGCGAGGAAGATAGAGCTCTCGAACAAGATGAACATGGTCACGAGCTTCGACGAGAAGGACGAGTTGAAGGAGGAGATAGAGAGGCTGAACGCGCAGATAGCGATGCTCGAGAAGTTCAAGCTCGAGTGAACGGCGCGCGCAGGGCTCGAAATTTTTCTGGTGACAGGCGAACATGCCGGCAGCGAAAAAAACGCGGACGAAGAAACGGGCGTACGAGTTCTGGACAGACCAGATAGCCGACAAAGTTATCGCGCGCAAGAAATTCCTTTACACAGGCAAGAAAATCCCGAAGTTCAAGGAGTTCATTGTAAAATCGTCCGCGTCCGTTTCTGGCGTGCTGCACATAGGCAGGCTGAGCGACACGATACGCGGCGAGGCGGTCGCACGCTCGCTGCTCGACGCGGGCGTGCGCGCAAAGCTCATCTGGGTCGCGGAGGACATGGATCCGCTGCGCAAGGTTCCGGAAGGCGTGCCAGCCAGTTACGTTGATTACATCGGCGCGCCCGTCACGGACATCCCCGACCCGTGGGGTTGTCACAAAAACTACGCGGAGCACCACCTTTCCAAGTACTTCGAGTCGCTGGACAAGTTCATAGCGCTGAAGATGGAACGTTTCTCGATGCGCGAGGAGTACAAGCGCGGCAATTTCAATCCGTACATAAAGAAACTGATGAAAGCCGTCGAAGAGCTGGTGGAGATACAGAACAAATACAGGGACACGAAGCTCAGCTCGCAGGCGTGGAATCCATGGACGCCCATCTGCAGCAACTGCGGCAAGATAATAACGCCGCGCGTGACTGGCTTCGCGAAGGGCAAGGTGCAGTACAAGTGCGTCGATTACGCTTTTGAAAAGCACACTGCGAAGGGCTGCGGCCACGAGGGCGAGAACGACCCGCTGAAGGGCGAAGGAAAGCTGATGTGGAAGAGCGAGTGGGCTGCGCAATGGGCGAGGTGGAAGGTGGCGGCGGAAGGCGCTGGGAAAGAATACCAAGTTCCGGGCAGCGCGTTCTGGATTAATGCGGAAATATGCGAAAAGATTCTGGAGTTCCCTGCGCCTGTGCCGATATTCTACGAGCATCTGATTATCAACGGCCAGAAGATGTCCGCTTCGATAGGCAACGTCGTTTACCCGGCCGACTGGCTGAAACGAGCGCCAGCCGAAGTGCTGAGGCTGCTGTTCCTGAAGGACCCGATGCGCACGCGCGACTTCAGCTGGCAGATGCTGCCCAATATGTTCGACGAGCTTGACGACTTGGAGTGCGTGCATTATGGCAAGAAGAAAATAAGGGACGAGCGCGACGCGTACAACGCGAAGCGGCTGTTCGAGATTGTTAGTTTGAAGAAACTGGCGAAGGCATACGTGAAAAAAATCGCGTTCAGCACACTGGCAGAGCTTGCGAAGACAGCCCCGCAGCAGAAGCGCGTGGAATTCCTTGTGAAAAAAGTGAAGGAGCTCGGGCTCGCGGACAAAGTAACGCCGCAGCTGAGGAAGCGCATCGAGGAGAGGCTTGCATTCGTGGAAGCAAGCGAGGCGCAGCCGACTGTGCAGCTGCAGAAACCGAGGCTTTCGGATTCGGACAAGGAACTTGTAACGAGGCTTATCGGCGCAATCGAGCGCGAAAGCGACGCCGAGAAGCTGCAGTCGGAGATATTCGACATCGCTAGGTCGAGCGGCATGAGGCTTCCGGAGTTCTTCAAGATGGTCTACCGCATACTGTTCAACGCCGACCGCGGGCCGAGGCTCGGGCAGCACATCATAGACGCCGGCAAGAAGGAGATAATCGCCAAACTGCGGGAGGCTGTCGAAAATTAAAATTCCTGCGAATGGAATAATTAGTATGGCTGTTTCCTTTGACGACGAAGGTTCGGGCGTGTTCGCGAACGAGGACGTGCTCTCGACGGAGCACCTGCCGGAGATGCTGCCGCACCGCGAGAACGACGTGCAGCAGCTCGCGCGCAACCTCATGCCGGCCGCACGAGGCAACAGGCCGCAGAACGCTTTCATCTTCGGCCCGCCTGGCATAGGCAAGACGGCCGTCGTGCGCTACGTGTTCCGCGAGCTCGAGGAGTACAGCGAACGCGTGCGCTGCATCTATGTGAACTGCTGGGACTACCGCACGTCCGCCTCGCTGCTGACGCAGCTGGTCATAGAACTGGGTGTTTTCGTGCAGCGCCGCGGCTGGAGCAGGGACGAGATAATGCAAAAGCTCGTGGAAGCGCTGAACAAGCGCACGAAGGCCATGGTTGTGTGTCTGGACGAGGTCGACCAGCTCGACTCGGAGGCGCTGTATGACCTGCTGCGCATAAACCAGTACGTGCGCACGCCCGTAGGCATCGTGTTTATTTCGAACAATCCGCACGCGTTTGCAAAGGCGGAGCCGCGCATACAGAGCAGCCTCGCTATCGACGAAATCGAGTTCAGGCCGTACACGCTCGAGGAGATGAAGGACATACTCGGCAGGCGCGCGAAGGAAGCGTTCCGCGCGTTTGAGCCGGCGGTCGTAACGCTGGCGGCGAACCACGCAGTACAGAAGGGCGGCGACGTGCGCGTGGGTTTGCAGTGTTTGATGAAAGCCGGCCGCGCAGCCGAAAGGAGAAAAGCGAGAAAGGTCGCAGTTGAAGACGTGAAGGCTGCGCTGAAAAGCGTGGAAGAGGTGAAACCGCAGATAATCAAGGAGCGCGTGAGCGGGCACGAGAGGCTGCTGCTCGAGGCGCTGAAAAACGGGAAGAAGATGACCTCAAACGAGTTGTACGGACGCTACCGCGGCCTTGCGAAGAAGACCGGTGTGGAAGACGTTACGGACAGAACTCTGCGCGATTTCGTAAACCACCTCGCGGAGCTTGGAATGATCGAAACAAGCGGGAAGAAGATCGGCAAGAGCAGGCTGGTTTGGCTGAAGGAAAAGCGGGCTTAGCGCGTTCAGCGCATGCGGTTCTTCTTGGTCCTGCATTTTTTGCAGAGCGTGAGAAAGCCTACGCGGAAAAGTTTGCCGGCGTCTTTGACAGCCTTGCCGCAGGAATCGCAGACCTTCTTCATGCTCTAAAATTGGCTTTTCGCTTATTTAGGGTTTTCGAAGAAAAGGGCTTTGCCCAATAAGTGTTTTTTTTACACAAAAGTATTAAATCTGCAAAGTTAAATAAAGGAATTAATCTTTAACTTTTCTTATAATTGTTATGGAACCTTTTAAAAAAGTTCGGGAATTTTACTACAAGCATCCAATAGTTACTAGTTTGGCAATAACTGCTGGGGCAACTGCTCTAGGTGCAGTAATAGGAGATTGTGCACTAGGTAGAGTGAGTCGTATAGCAGCAGTTGAAACCCCGTACTATTCCCTCTTTCTGGGTTATCGGGGTGTCCGTCCAGCTTATGATGTAGAATTTCTAAACGCAGAATTTGGTGGATTGATGGGCTTAATAAGCGGAGGCATTCCGGCACTCGCTACATATATCCATAAGGTTTTACATGCATAAGGTTTTGCAAAAATAAATATAGTCAGGAAAAATAAATTTGATTCATTTCTTTTTTATAAAGATTCGATAATTTGCACTTTTTGTGCAGAATTTTCAGTTGTACAAAAAGTCGGCGAAATTAGCTACTTTTTAGGCAAAGCCGAAGAAAAGGATTGAAACGAAAAATCAAAAAAATCCCGAAGAAGGACGCCTTTACTTCTTCTTCACCATCGGCAGGCCTGTCGGACCTTCCATCACGGTATACTTCGGATCCATATCGACCGAGCCGTCCTGGCTCTTGCTGAAGAAGAACAGCTTCGCGCCCTTGCTGCCCACGTCCCTCGAATGGAGAAAATACTTTTGTCCACGGCTGTTAGTATGTTCGAATCCCATATTTTCATCCTCCTTTTAATAGACCATTCCTATCTCTAAAACGTAAAATGGAATTATAACTACGATTTAATATCATAGCCATTTTACTATCACTCAAATATCTATAGTTTTTAAATATAAAATAGCTTTCTTCTTCAGTGAATTTTTTAGAATTACAAAATTTATGATTCAGAAATATTTCCCTCTTTCTGCCTATAGTAATACCTATTAAATTGAAAAAGTTGATTTTACTCTCTTTTCCAGCAAGTCGTACTTCAAAGTGTCTGATATCTTTACGTATGACCAATGATGTGGTTATGCCAAATTCTTTACAAAGATTTTGATACAGTTCTATAATTTTAATATTTGAATTAGAAAATCCAACAGTTCCATGCCGACTTAAATAACCTTCAGAATCCCACAACCCCTTTAAAACCATTATTTTTACTTTACGATCACTATCGTACATCCATGAAATATCATCTACAAATTTTTTAAGAGCACTGCATAATTTTAAAGAAAACAATCTCACACAAAATTCTTTTTTATAATTATAGAATTTATTTCGCGCCTTACAAAACACTTTACGCGATTCGGCAGTATATACGGTTGACTCTAGGCTGGATAATTTTTCGAGTTGTTCTTTAAAAAATGATGCAAAATCCAAGTCGATAGTATTTAGTCCAACGCATCTGTTCGAACCAAAAGAAATGAAACCATCGCCAAGAATAACGCCAACAACATATCCTAATTCTGGTGAGATTTTAATATCCTTTGGCAATTGTTTTATTTGCGAGTGCTCTGTTCTTATTGGCAAACCAGCTGCAGATTTGGCGTTATTAAAACTTCCACAGTACCGAACGCACGCATTGAGTAATGGATAGTTTCTTTTCTTCAGTTCTTCAAAGGTTGTAGTAGGATCGCATTTTCTAAGTTCGTCCAATACTTTATTTTCATTCCATTTCAAGTACGTTCGTGCCATTCAGCATCACTTATGTTTATTATTAATGTTGATTATATAGTTTGACCACTAGCATTTAAATCCTCTTATTAGGTATAGTAAATTATGCCACTCTCGAAAGAGGTAGAAACAAAGAAAAAAATATTGAAAGAGCTTTCTGAGACAGACAGGGGTTTAACGATAAAAGACCTTGCAGACAAGTGTAGTGTTTCTAGGTACACTGTTGCCAAGGTTATACAAAGATTGGTGGGCGAGGAAAGAGTCGAAGTTAGAGCAGTGGGCCCGGCAAAACTTCATTATATCATAAAATGATGTCCATTTTGGAAGCCTATTAAAGTACTTTATTTTTAAATTGTTTAGCGATGCTCAAAGGTGGTTGGCTTACAGGTGTTGAAGAGTATCTCACGATTCGTAGGCGGTAAGTCTAATAATCATTCTGGTAAAACGACGGTCTCCTCCGCCTGCGCCACCCTGCCGCCCGACTCCTCGCGCAGCACGGGATAGTTGCGCAGCGCGCCAGTTGCCAGCAGTTGGTCCAACGCCATGTCTATCTTTATCGCAGGCATAGCCGGCTTCAGCGCAGTCAGCCAGCGCTTCGCGAACGGAAGCCCGCTGAACTGCGTCTTGGCCGCATCGAGCACGCGCCTCGCTTCCCACATCCTCGCAGGCTTGTCCTGCACGTAACAGAAGATCTCGACGAGCCGCGATTCGCGTATCATGCCCACGCCGTCCGTTGCAAACACCTCCATCGCGACCGCCTGTCCAGACTGCAGTTCCTGCCTTATCGTATTGCGTCCGTTCGGTATGGACAGCGCCGCGTGCTGCGTGTACTGCTCGAGTCCGTGGCCGCACAGGTTGCGCACGGGATTGAACCCGAGCTTCGTTATCGTCGCGTCTACGACCTCGGAGATTTCCATGACCTTCGTGCCCGGTTTGATGAGTTTCAGCGCCTCCTCGAGCGCCTTCTCCGCTGTGTCTATGAGCGGATGCGTGCTCTGGCCGACGCACACGGTGAACGCGCGATCCCAGATGTAGCCGTCCATGTGCACGCCGACGTCGATTTTGACAAGGTCGTCGTGTTTCAACTGCAGCGTATCGCCAGCCGCGGGCGTGTAGTGCGCAGCGTTCTCGTTTATAGAAACGTTTACGGGAAAGGCGATGCCGCCGCCCAATGCTTTGATTTTCGCCTCGATTTTCTCTGCGATATCGAGCGCAGCCGCGCCCTCCTTCACGAGCGGCCGCGCATACAGCACCACAGCGTCAGAAATTTTCCTTGCCTGCCCGTATTTTTCCAGAACGTCCGCGTCCATGCATGAATATGCGGCAGGCAACAATAAAAAACATTACACGGAGCTACCTCTCCACGTCCGCGTACCTGAAGTATATAGACAATATGGTTATGAGGACAATCAGGCCGCCCGCTATTATCCAGACCTGCGGATTTGCCCACTGCGGCGGCTGGTACGTCGGCACATCGGGCACCACGGCCGCCATCGTCTTCGCCAGTCCTTCGAAAATGCCGGCCATGTTTTACTATTCGCGCCTGCCCGAAATAAACGATACTATAACGATGTTATATTTTTAAGCGTGCGGCCGCATAATTAGAACCATGAAACCGTTCTGCGAAGTCATCGTGTCGGACGTGCTGCCGACTCTGCGCGCGATAATAACCGGCGAGCTGTCCAGGACATACGGACTGACGCAGGTGCAGATTTCGCGCAAGCTGGGCATAACGCAGCCGGCAATCTCGCAGTACAAAAGCGAACTGCGCGGCCACAACGTGCGTGTCATAACCTCGAACGAGAAAGTCATGGCACTTGCCCACAAACTAGTGCACGACATAGCGCTGGCAGATACGGACGCGAAGCACATGCACATGGCGCTGTGCGCGATCTGCAGGAAGATACGCGAGGAAGGCCTTGTATGCAAGCTGCACGCAGGCACTTATCCGAGCATAGGGTCGTGCAGGATTTGCTTTGAGTAAGCGAGCGCAGAGCGGCTACTGTTCGCCGAGTTTGACTTCCTCCTTCTTCGGCTTGAACATGTCCTTTATGCTCGAAATCTTCTGCGCAACCGCTTCGAGGAAACTCGGCTTCACCAGCTTGAGCGGCTGCTGCGCTGCGAACCTGCCCGCCACCGGCACCATCGGCTTCGGCCTGAACGAATAGCCCACGGGATTCGGCCGATACAATTGCGGCTCGTACGACGGATATTGCAGCGGCGGGACCTGCGGCTGGAGCTTCTGCGGCGCGAACGACTTCTTCGGCACACCCGGTATCTTGCTCCCGAGCGATTCTATCCTGTCCTTCAGCTCGTCGACTGCCTGCTTGCTGCGCTCGGCCGGAGATTTGAACGTGTAGCTGCTGGTGCGCGGGCTGTATCCTTGGCCTGGCCACAACAAATAAGCGAGCACGAGCACTGCGATTGCAACGACCGCGACGATTATCCAAGTGGTCCATTCGATTTTTTGCACCTGCTGCTCCTGCGTCTCCGTGGCCTGCTTCTCCGCGGCCAAGTCGGACACGGCACCCGCTATAAGCGTCTCTATGCTGCTGAACAGCTGTTGCGCGTTGAAATAGTCGCCCACCGCCATGTAGCCCTCGGCCTGCTCTATCTTCTGCTTCGCCTCGAGCGCCTTCTGCTCCGAGGACGTCTGATTCGTCAGGCCCGCGTCCATCTTCATCCTGCTTATATCATCGAGCAGCAACGTCACGTTCGCGCGGTATTCGGAGAGCTGGCTCGATATTGCGGTTTTGTCGTCGGCCTTCGGCAAGACGCGCAGCACGAACCCCGAGGTTATGGTTCGGTTGGTCGTCATCACCCTGAACGCGCCCGCGTAATCCTTGATGTCCGCTGTGGCCGGCGGTGTGAAGTTCACGAGGAACGCTGTTGTATAGCCCGAAGCCACGTTAACGGTCGTCGCGTTCAGCTTGTACCAGCTTGAGGTTATGTTGTCGATTGTTATGTTAACGGGCTGCGTGGCGTTGCCCACGTTTTTCACGACCACGGTCGTGCTGTTCGTCGAGTTCCTCGTCACGGACACGAGCGTGTCCACCTTCGTGAACGAGACGTCCGCTGCGTAGCTCAGTACGCGCAGCATCTTCGTGACGCTGCTCACCGAGTAGTTGGCGGTGGGAGTGTTGTTGCAAACGTACACATAGTCGCCAGTGGCGAGCGTCTGTATGTCCGTCGTGCTGCTCGTGGCCACGCCGTTCCTGTACAGCGTGACCGTGACCTCGGGCGACGCGCACGACACGGACGTCTGCACGCCGCGCAGCACGTTCCAGTCCGGGATAACGGTTAGCGTTATGCTCGGCGTCAGCTTGGCTATGGTCGTGTTCGTGAGGTCGCTCGCGTTCCACGAGTTGTACGAGTTGTTGCCGTACACGCGCCAGCTGAGAGCCATCGGCTGCGTTATGTTGAACGCATAGGTCGAGACGTTGGTGCCGGTCCTGCGCGTCATGGTGTAGTTCGTCGTGGTGCCGGTGCCGTTATGCTGCACCAACGCCATGCTGAATCCGTTCGCGTCGTTCAGGTCGCTCCAAGTCACGTTGAACATGGCGTACGAGTTAAAGGACCACGTCGAAGGTATGGTGGTGGAGATGGAGTACGACGGTGGGGGCGTTATCACGCGCAGCGTGTAAGTGACGCCAATTGCGTTCGCGGAGTAGTTCGCGTTCCCGCTCGAATTCGCCTTGAACGCGTAGTCGCCTATTGGCAGGAGGTCTATGTACGGGTTTGTGGCAGCCGTCCCGTTCTTGAACAGCGAGACGGCGGTGCCGGCCGCGGTTACGTTTATGGTGCTGCCCTGGTTGATGGTGTAGCTGGTGGCGGCGTTCCCGTTGAAATATATGATTATGGGATTGTTGACCTTGGTTATGTTGTACACGCCCAGTCCCGTGGCGCTCTCGTTGTTCGACGTGTCCATGGAATACCATTTCCAAGTGTAATTGCCAGGCACTATGTCCGTGAGCGTTATGCCATATCCGCCGGAACTTTGGTTGGAAACCGCTTGGTTCGGATCGACGAAGTTCGTATAATTGGTGCTGCCGTTCCACTCGAATTTCATCCAGGCGATTGCGACGTTGTCGGTGCATGTCACGTTGAACGTGTAGTTCTTTGCAAGGCCGTATGCCGTGGGCGTGGATGGCGACGTGGAGTTGGCGCTGAAACCCGGCGCGGATATGTCCTGAACCGTGACCGAGACGTTGTTCGACACGTACGCCCCGGCCGAGTCCGTGGTGGACGAGTTGAACGGGTAGCTGCCGGAGACGACAGCTGGCGTTGTCACTGCGAACCAAAAGTATCCTGTGCCACCCGACGCGACCAGCGGCGTGGTCGAGGTGTTGGACCACGAAGGCGTGGGCGCGAAAGACCACAAGGAGCTCGACACGTTAGACCCGTAGTTCCCGCCGTAGTATGCGAAGCCCGACGGCAGAATGAAGGTGACCTGCGCGATGTCCACGGACGGGTTGCTTATTGTGAAGTTGACGAGCACGTTGCTCGTGCCGGCGTTGATGACGGCCTGCTCCATTGTCACGGTGTACGTCGCGGCGCGCGCCGAGCCTGCGGCTAGTAGCAGCGATACCGCTGTCGCCGCAAGCAGTACGATACAACTTCGCGTGTATGCCGCCACGGTTACCTATGTCCTAATTGGCTTCCGCAGGATAAAAAATAAAACCGGCGGCGGACCGGACGCTCGCGAGTCCGGGCTTGACGGCCGCATCGAGTAACGCCTTCGCCAGAAAAGATAAATTCTTTCGCGGGTATTTTGGATTATGTCCTCCTATTCAACGGTCTTCCAGCCGGTAGAAGACTACCATGGCGCGGACCCGTTCATCGAAAAGACCCAGGACAGGATAAGGCGCGCCGTGGGAGACGAACGGGTCTATATCGCGGTGTCAGGGGGAGTGGACTCGTCCGCGGTGGCCGGAATCCTCCACCAGGCGATCGGCGACCGGCTTGCCGCCGAGCACTATGACCACGGGGGCATGCGCGAAGGCGAGCCACCGGAAGTGGTGAACGAGCTCAACAGGTTCTTCCCCGTGACGCTTTACGACGCCAGCGACCGGTTCGGGTACGCCATAATGAAGGCGGGTTCAGATTCGGACAAGAAGAGAGTGAACGGTGTGAGCGTTCCGTATTTCCTGACAATGCTCGAACGCGCGAAGAACAACGGCTGCAGGTTCGTCGCAGACGGGACGATCAGGCCGGACTGGGAGGAGACGATAGAGAAGAAGCTCAAGTACCAACACAACATACCCAACGGCGACATATTGATGATGTACAAGGAGGCGGGCATAGAGTTCCTGCATCCCCTTTTCTACCAGGCCAAGCCCCAGTCGAGGGAGATATGCGCGCATTATGGAATGCCGTCCGAGCGGAGGCCTTTTCCCGGCCCGGGACTGTACGTGCGGGCGATAGGGAAGATAACGACCGAGAAGATGCGGGTGGTCAGGAAGGCGGACTCGGTGGCGACCCCCATGCTCGGGCGGCTGGTCGAAAGGATCGACAACGGCCTCGACAAGCAGTACTTCTGCGCCGTGATGGAATCGAAAAGAAGGACGCTGGACAGCTGGGACTGCCCTCAGTCGACAGTAGTCGAGCCGCCAGAGGTGTTCAGGTCCCCGGTCACAGGCATGAAGGACGACAGGAGGACCTACAGGAAGCTCATGCTCATAGAATCCGACAACTCGGTCAAGTCCCTGATAGAGGCGGCGAACGAGATCGTCAGGCTGAACGAGGGCCAGGACGTGGGAAGGGTGGCCTTGAAAATAGCGGACGCGCCCGGCACCGGCAGGTATACAGCCCTGCTCAGGGCGGTCGAGACCAGGGACTTCCGTACCGCGTCCGTGCCGCCGCTGGCAAGGAGCGGCCTGAAGGCGATCGCAAGTGAGCTATTCGACGAAATCCCAGAGCTCGATTCCGTGGCGTTCGACATCACGCCGAAACCCGTCAGCACAATCGAGTTCGAGTAGGCGAGATGTAAAAACTCCTGGCCGATCCTTCAGAACACGCTACGGTCAGGCCATACTGATTAGCCAGATGCCCACGAATATCATCAGCGCGGCCGACATCTTCCTCCCAGACTCGGTCTTCTTGTGAGAGACGATAATGGAGGACGCCACAAGCAGCACTATGCCGACATACTGCCTAGCCACGAGCACCTCGCCGAGCAGCAGCGCAGATAGCACAGCTGTCATCAGCGGGGCGGTCTGCGTGAGCGACACCACCCTAGAGCCCTCTTCCTGCCTCATCGCATGGTAGAAAAACCAGAACGAGCAGACCACGAACATTCCAATCGCTATAACGTAAGCGCTGTATGGCAGGACGTGGCTAATTGGAAATATCAGGCCGATGACAGCCATGAAGACAAAATCAACCAATATTAAGAGGATTACAAACGGTAGGGGTTTGTCGAAACGCTTGTCGATAAGGACCTTGGACAGCACGCTGTTGAGGCTCCAGAACAGCGTCGAAAGCGCGGCGAAGAACAACCATTCCATCAGACTCACATCTTCCCAGTTGAAAAACGAGAGCGCTCCCGGCGAGATTCGAACTCGCGACCTTCAACTTAGGGGGTTCAGCAGGCATATGCCTATTGCTGCTCTATCCAACCTGAGCTACGGGAGCATTACACAATACTTTCTTTGTTTGTTAATTATTTCAATAAAGCCAATCCTAATAAATATATGGTTTCCGCTAACAAAATGCAGCGCGTGGCGCGCAACATGGTCCGCGTGAACTTCGGCGTTCGTCCGAAGGACGTTGTCGTTATTTCAGCCGGCCCGAAATCGCTGAAGTTCGCAGAAGCGCTGGCGTACGAGTGCTCGATGGTCGGGGCGCAGCCGCACATAAGCTACGGCAGCGACGAGCTTTCGCTCAAGATATACAAACGCATCAACCCAAAATTCCTGAAGTTTTGGCCTAAGCTTGCGGCGCACGATTTGAAGGTTGTGGACGTCGAGATGGTCCTTGACGACTCGAACCCGTTCGTGGCCAGGCAGCTGCCGCAGAAGAAGATCGAAATCCGAAGGAAGGCGATAAAGAAGTTCCGCGACATGAAGGACAGGAAGCTCGCGAATAAGGAACTGCGCTCCGCGCTGGTAGGCTTCCCGACCGAGGAGGATGCGAAGGCCATGCGCGTTCCGTACGCCAGGCTGGACAGGATATTCTGGGACACGCTCGACGTGGATTTCCGCAGGCTGTACAAGTTCAACGAGCGGATGCGAAAACTGCTGAAAGGCACGCGCACGATACGCATCGTGGGCGACCGCACGGACCTGACGTTCTCGGTGAAGGGCCGCGAGTTCATAAACGACTGCGGAATCGTTGCGAAGGAGAAAATCGGATACATGAACCTGCCCGCAGGCGAGATTTTCATCGCGCCCGTCGAAACGTCGGCGAACGGCGAAATCTACTTCGACCTTCCGTGCATGTACCATTACGGCAAGCAGGTCGAGGGCGTCTGGTTCAGGTTCAAAAACGGAAAAGTCGTGCAATACAAAATTGAGAAAGGCCAGAAGGACTTCGAGGACATAATCAAGAACGCATCGGGCGCGAAGACGACCATAGCCGAGCTGGGCATAGGCACTAACCCGAACGCGCGTCCCACAGGCGGCATGATAATCGTGGACGAGAAGCTGCTCGGCACAGTGCACATCGCGATCGGCCAGAACAAGCTCTACGGCGGACGCAACGAAGCCACCATCCACTGGGACTTTTTCAAGAGCATGGGCCGAGGGAGCAGGGTGTACGCGGACGGCCGCGTGGTGATGAAGGACGGCAAGTGGCTGCTTTGAAATTCAACCTCTGAGGTCGATCCGGATGAAATTCAAAAAACTCAAACTAGACAATTTCAGGTATCTTCTGATTTCGTCCTCGATATGCGCATTTATGAGTGGCATTTTCGGCCCCTTTTATGTTCTTTATGTCCAAAATTTGTCTGGCGGAATAGAGAATTTTGGAATCGCGTTCGGCCTGATCACACTGTCTTCCTCGATTACATCTTATTTTGTAGGCCGGTATTCTGACAAGATAGGAAGAAAACCATTCCTGATATGCAGCAGCTTCGTAGGAGCAGCGCTGCTGATTTCTTACGTATTTATAAAAACAGTTCCTCAGCTTTTTATAATCCAGGTTCTTTCGGGCATAAGCGATTCCGTTTGGGTCATATCGGAAAAGACATTTCTAAGCGACATAACAAAAAAGAAATCCAGAGGCCGTATAATGGGAAAATATGATGCCATACTCGGTACACTTAGGGGCACTACGATGCTGTTTGGAGGGTTCCTTGTGGGGATAATGGGGTTCGAGATAATATTCTATCTGATGGCCGCGGCCATTGTGGTTTCCGCGATACCCTTGTTTTTCATAAAGGAAAAAAGATGAAGTGTTTTTATGAAGCGCAAACGGACGGACATACGCAAACAGCTAAAGAGGATAATCAAGACACCCAAAGAGATTGCTCTTCTGAAAAAATCCGCTAGGATAACCGACTCTTGCATAAAAATTCTTCGCAACGAACTGAAAAAGGAAAACGTCACGGAGAAGCAGCTCGCGCATGCAATCGACCGAAACATACGCAGGCAGCACGCGCAGTTGGCGTTTCCAACAATTGTCTCTTGCGGCAAACACTGCGTGGTGGTACACGGGAAGCCAAGAAGGAAAATCGTGGGCGGGCTCGGGTACGCGGACTTCGGAGCGAAATGGAAGGGCTATTGCACTGACATAACCGTGCCGTTCGTGAAAGGCGAGATAAGCGCGAAGGAGAAGCGCATATTTAACACGACGCTGCAGGCATACAAGTTTCTTACAAAATCGGTAAAAAGCGGAATGCTGTGCTGGAAGATGCAGGAGAAGTTCGACGCGTCCCTGCGAAAGCGCGGGTACGAGGTTTTCCATTCGGTCGGCCACGGAATCGGGCTGGACATACACGAACTGCCGTCGCTCTCGAAGCTGCGGAGGAGCAAGCTCCGCAAACTCGGCCCGCGGAAGAGAAAGCGCGCGCTCAAACGCTGGGAGATGATCAAACGATTGCGTTTCGAACCTGGCATGGTTTTCACGGTCGAACCGGGTGTTTATGTGAAAGGCGTGGGCGGCTGCAGGTACGAGAACGACTTTATACTCACGAAGCGCGGCCTGAAGCAGATGACGCACGCGAAACCGATAATCCTGAAGCGCGCCCAGTAGGGTTTTAAATAACTGCCAGTCTCAAACTATACATACTGGAAATTCGGTGTTTGTATATGCAGCAGAAGCTGATTATGCCAAATCATCTTGCTTTCATATTGGACGGCAACCGCAGATGGAGCCAGGCGCACGGTAAGACGTTCCCATGGATGGGACACCGAGCCGGGGCCAAAAAGGTGGAGGAAGCGCTTAACTGGTGCTTGGAGTTAGGCGTGCCGCAGGTGTCGCTGTACGCCCTCTCGACAGAGAACCTGAACAGGCCGAAGGAAGAAGTCGAGGAGCTTTTCAACCTATTTTACGAATACCTGAAAAAATGGGAGCAGGGCAAAGATGGCCTTTTGGACAAGTACGAGGTCCACGTGCGGTTCGTGGGGGATCTCGATAGGCTGCCGGCTAAAGTACGCAAGATTGCCGGGAAAATCATGCAGAAGACGGCCAAATACCAGAAGAAGTTCCTCAATTTTATGGTTGCGTACGGGAGCCAGTTCGAACTAATCGAAGTGATGAAGAAGATCGCACGCAAGGCCATAAAGACAGGCCGCATCGAGATTACAGCGAAAGACGTGGAGAAAAACCTTCTAGTGCCCGTGCCGTTGGACCTTATAATACGCACTGGCGGTATGCACAGGCTTTCCAATTTCATGCTGTGGCAGGCGAGCTATGCGGATCTGTACGTGACGAAGACTCTATGGCCTGACTTTTCCAAGCGCGAACTGATAAAAGCGCTGAAATGGTACAGCCAGACCAAACGCAACTTCGGGCAATGAGTGCTTGAATGACGGACTCGATAATTTCGGATGGTAGTTTCCTTGGACATGCAAGCGTCGTTCGAGAAATACAAGACGATGGTTGAAAGCAAAATCAAAGAGCTTGTGCCGGGCGGATTCGAGAACTTCTACGATGCAATGGACTATACGCTATCGTCCGGCGGCAAGAGGTTGAGACCGATACTTTGTCTGCTGGCGTGCGAATCCCTCGGTGGAAAAATCGAGCATGCTGTGCCGGCCGCTGCTGCCATCGAGGTGGCCCACAACTTCACGCTCGTGCATGACGACATCGAGGACGGCGATGAAACGCGCAGGGGCAAACCAACGGTTTGGAAGAAGATAGGCGTGCCGCATGCTATAAATGTCGGTGACGGAATGCTGATGAAGGCTTACGAGTGCCTGGCCGCTTCCACGATTCCTGCGGAGAAAAGGATACGGCTGCTGGAGAGGATGACGCAAACGTTCGTAGAGGTCGCGGAAGGCCAGAACATGGATATCAACTTCAGGCAAAGGAGCGACGTTACGGCCGACGAGTACATTACGATGGCTAGGAAGAAGTGCGGCGTTCTTTTTGGATTCTCGCTCGAAGCTGGCGCAATCGCGGCGGGTGCCGACAGCCAAGTGCAGGCTGCATTGTACAATTTCGGCTCGGACATAGGTCTTGCGTTCATGGTACGCGACGATGTGCTAAACCTCGCCGGCGACGCGAGAAAATACGGCAAGGAAATATGCGGCGACATACGCGAGGGCAAGCGCACGCTGATTACGATAGACTGCCTTTCGAAGTGCGCGACAGCGGATAGGGCGCGGCTGCTGGAAATACTGAAAGCCGGGCGCGGGAAAGTCTCGGACGGCGACGTGGCGTTCGCAATATCGCTTATCCGCAAGCATGGTTCGATAGCTTACGCGCAGAAGCGCTCCGAGGAAATAATGGCACGCGCAATGCAAACGCTGAAAAACATTAGAAACGCAAAATTGAAAGAGGCGCTCGAGGAATTCTCGGACACGATGGTAAAGAGAGAGAGCTGAGCGCGGTTGGTGTTTCGGATGGTTTACGACGTCGCTGTCATCGGTGCCGGTCCTGTCGGCTCGCGCACCGCCGAGCTGATAGCGAAGCGCGGGTTCAAGGTCGCGCTGGTAGAGAAGAACGCCGACGTTGGCCTTCCCGTCCAGTGCGCGGGACTGATAAGCAGCCGGCTGACGGACATAATAACCGATTTGCCTGAAAACGCAATACTGAACCGCGTGAGCAGGGCGCGCTTCTTCGCAACGTCCGCGGGTTTCGAATTGCAATCGAAGAGGCCGTTCTACGTTGTCGACAGGGAAAAGCTGGATAAGTTTCTCTTTTTGCGCGCAAGGCAGGCAGGCGCATCCGCAGACGTTTCGATACTTTTCAAGGACTTCGAGCACACGACCGAAGGCGACGAGGATTTCCTGACGCTGCACACGAGCAAGGGCAAGGTGCAGACGAAAATATTGATTGGCGCGGACGGTCCGCTGTCCACGGTTGCAACAAAGGCCGGCTTGGAAAGGCCGGCGAACATGCTCACGGGCGTGCAGATAACGGCGCAGGGCGAGTACGACCCCGATGCAGTCGAGCTCATCTTCAGCAACGAGCTTACGCCCGATTTCTTCGGCTGGGTAGTGCCGCTGAACGAAAAGCAGGCGCGCATCGGCGTGGCATCGAAGCAGAACGCAGTCGAAGGATTGAAGACGCTTGTGGAGAAACGTACTGGTGGATTGATAAAAGCAGAAGACGTGAAGCCCGATGTCGCAGGCAAGATAAACTTCGGGCTGATGCAGCGTACGTCGGCGGAGCGCGTTATGGTCGTTGGCGATGCGGCTTGCCAAGTGAAGCCTTTCTCGGGCGGCGGGGTCGTGTACGGACTGCTGGGCGCAGGATACTGCGCGAACGCGGCCGTGAAAGCATTAAAGTCTGGCGACTTTTCGGCGGAATTTTTCAAGCAGGAGTACGACGACGCATGGAAGGCGCACCTCGCGAAGCCGATAAAGCGCGGGCTGCTGTACAGGAAGATTCTGCTCGGTTCGGACCGCAGGATGAACATGCTGTTCAGGGTGGGCAAGATCGCAAAAGCGCTGCTCGAGAGCTTCGACGCGGATTTGCTGTGAATCCTACACCATCACTCTTATCTTCTTGTGCGAAACGAGCGCGCTGACGAGTTCGCGCCCCAAATCGGATTTCTTCGTGACCTTTATCTTTCCCTTCTTCCCGATCATCGCGGAGAACAGGAACTGGTCTTCGATGTAAACGCTCGCGTTGCTGCCCACGTACTGGCCCTTGAACTTGAACTCGAGGCTGCCGCCCGACTCGCGCAGGTCGAACGGGATTTCTCTGCCCAACGAGGCGATGCGCGGCTCGATGTCCAGATGTATGCCCAGGAAATCCTGCAAACGCTCAACGTTCGAGCCCGCTTTGCCTATGATGCGAGCGATTGCGTTGTTGTCCACGCGCACCTTCGCATGCGTGTCGCTCACGACCTCGACCTCGGCGTTCGGGTCGAACTTGCGCAGCGCCGCGCGTATCGTCTCGGCCGCCAGCTTGCGCGCGCCCGACGTCGCTACCGCAGCGGCCTTCTTCGCCTCGGCGTCCACTGGAATCACGATGTTCTCCTCGCCGAACGTGTATATCTCGTACTCGAGCCTGCCCGTTTCGAAGTCCTTCACGTCCACGACCGGCCTCGCAAGGTCGGCCTCGGTCATCCCCGTCGGAACGCGCACCGAGAGCGAAAGCTCGTACACCTTCTCGATGCGGCCCGCGCGCACGAAGACGATGGTGTCGATGACGTGCGGTATCACGCCGAGCTCGACCTTGCCCATGAAGCGCTGTATCGCGTCGATGGGCTTGCTCGCGTGAACGACGCCTATCATTCCCACGCCTGCCATGCGCAGGTCGGCGAACACGCCGAAATCCTTCGGCTTGCGGATCTCGTCGAAGATGGAATAGTCCGGCCTTACGAGCAGCAGAAGGTCGGCAGTCTTCTCATAATCGCCTTCCAAGGGCGCGTACTGCGTTATCCCCGGCCCGACCTGCAGGTCGCGAGGCGATTCGAGCGTCTTCACGATATTGCCCTTCTGCATGTAGAACTCGGCCAGGCCGGCGGCGAGCGTGCTCTTCCCGCTGCCCGGCGGACCGGCGATCAGCACGCCCTCGGCGCGCTCGGTCAGTCGCTGCATGAGTTTGTCGGACAGCTTGTAGTCCTCGAGCTTCATCTTTATTATCGGCCGGACGATCGTAACCTCCAGACCGTCTGCGAACGGCGGCCGAGCGATTGCGATGCGATAGCTGCCGAGCTGCACGACCATGGCCCCGCGGCGGTTGATTTCCACAGACCCGTCCTCGGTCCCGCGTATGGCCTCGCCTATCTCGGCGATTATCTTCTCGACGTCCTCGGCCTCGAGCAGCCTGTCGCCTACCTCCACGAGCTTGAAATCGCCAGGCTTGCCGCGCTTCGCCAGAGGCTTCACGTCCTGCTTCAGGTGCACGCTGATGGTGCTTTCGTCGAAGTACTTCTCGAACGCGAGTCCGCTGGTCTTTATCTCCGCGGGAATGTGCCTGACTTTAACGCCTTCGGCCTCGCCCACCAGGGCCTGCACGTAGTCCGCAGTGATGAACTCGGCGTCCTCCTGCTTGGCTATGTCGCGTATCAGCGCGTCCATCCTGCCCGATTTCGCGAGCTGAATATCCTCCAAGCTGGGCCGCTTGCCCGTGAACCGCAGCCGCATTCCCTTCTCATCCGCCAGCACGCGCAGCTTCTTCAGCTCCTCCAAGCCCACGAAGCCGGGCTCGCGTCCGTGCGAGGCCTGCGCCTGCAGCTCGTCAAGCACGGGCGCCGGAATGATAATCTCGACGTCCTTCAGCTTTCCCTGCTCGATGAGTTCCGAAAGCTTTCGATCGATAATTATCGATGTGTCCGGAACTATCTTCGTAAGTTTCTTGTCTGTTACCATTTTTCAAATCACCTTTGATTTTTCATTTTTTATTTTTCAAATCGAATCGTACTAGGGCTGATGCCGGCGTTTCTGCCAACCGCAACCTTTTCGTAAGACGCAACTTCTCTCGCACGGAGGTTTGGCGACCCTAGGACCGCTCAAGCCTCCAACGTCAAAAGCAGCTCTCGCTCGATCGTACTTTCCGAATAAAATCTTATTGCCGCGGCGGTTTAAAAAGGTGTCGGTCGCGGCGCATGCGGATAAATTCTTTGCGTCAGAATCCATAGTTATGGACGAACAGAGGGACGACGTGCAAAACATTGTCTCCGATTTCGTAAGGAAAAAACGCAACACGACCTACGACGAGCTGAAACGCCATTTGGAAACTAAGAACGTCGGACCGGAAGACATAGAGCGTGTACTGGTAGACGAGCTGCTGGACGTCGAAAAGGTGCCGGTGACGTCCGAACTGTCCCCGTTCATACCCAAGCTGGAAAATTACGCGCGGCCCGTTAATGTAAAGTATCGCGTTTTGAAATACGACATTAACATACTGGTCACTGAACGGGATATGCCGGGGATACTGGGACTCCTGCCGCCGGAACAAAGCTCCGGGCTCGTGCCGTCCTCGAGCGAGTATTCTGGCATCAAACCGTCTCCGGAAACGATTGTTACGCTGGTGTCGAGGAGTTACGAGCTCCTGTGAACGCGCACTCCGGCGAGCGCTCGTGTTCTACTGCTCAGTGGTTTTAACTGCGCGTCCGTTGCACACTGCAAAACAACTTTTTCTTCGCAGATTTCGCGGCACGGAAAACGGTTTATAAATAAAAATCGTCCGTTAATTCAGGTGCAAGCGGATGATGAACTGCCCCGACTGCGGGAGCAAGGTCGTACAGCAGAACGAGGAGAAGATCTGCAGCAGATGCGGGCTCGTGCTAGAGGAGAACTACTACTGCGGCCGCATGCTGCTGCTGTGAAAACAAGATGTCTGCTGAGAGGCAGACGCGGCTACCGCCGAGCACCCACTTCTAGGATGTTTTTAAATAGTTCACGCCGTATCTGCTAATCATGTCGGACGGACTAGAGCGTATTAGTAAATACTTCCTCGATTTGGGTCCGAAACCCGTTCCTGGGGATTTGCGGGAGCAGATTTACAGCATCGTGGAACTTTTCGGCACGGACCTCGACGGCTTGGCGAAATACATAAACCAAGTTACGAAGAACCAATACATACATACCAGCCGGGGCATCGCCGAATTCCCGGACAGCAAATACATGAAGGCATTGCACAACTTCTACGTCAGGAAGCTGGAACCGGGCGTACCGGAGGTTTCCGGCAAGGCGTTCATGCCGGAAGACTGGGTTCAGCGCTGGAAGTACCTGAACGAGGAGAACTTCATACCGGGCCTCGACCCGGAGCAGCTGGGGCTGGAGTACTACGGCAGGCGCGAGGAGGAGAAGAAAGGCCTGTGCCCGGGCTATAGAAAGCTCAAACCGTACGAAAAACTAGGCGCGCAATGCATGGTAGTCAGCGACGCATGCGTCCAGAACCTCAGGATAGCGGGGATACCCGCAAGGCTGAGGACCGGGGCGTTGAAGTTCGACAAGATGAAAAGGTCGGAGCCGTACGTCCGGTACGGCCATCATTTCGTGCACGAATGGCTTATCGACGGGGTGTGGAAGAGCACCGACGCCTCGGACAACTGGAAGTGGATAAAGTACAAGCCTCGCAGCGAAGACGAAGGCCGGACGCTCAAGGTGGAGTTCCTCAAGACGAACCAGATTAAGCCGACCCTGGAAAACATAGGCAGCTTCCGCACAGGAAGCGGGAAAGCCGATGGCTGGATGATACCGGCCGCGATGGTGGCGGACGACGTCGCATGCCTGATGAAGAACCCCAGACTCAAGGCGTGGGAGGATCCGATAAGCTTCAAGGACGTGAAGCTTAGCAAAGCGGCCGAGCCGGAGGTCAAACCTCAAGAATACTACCGCCAGCTTTACGAAACCAAGCTCCGATGGCAGTTCTACTGGCTGAACGAAGTCGAGAACCGGATAGACGGGCTCGTCGGCAAGCTGGGGCGCAGAAGGATCGACGAAGAGGCCTTCGTGCAGGAGGCGGACAGCCTGTACGCGCATGAAGTGGACGAGCTTGAAAGGTTGCGGAAGATGGACGTAATCAAGATAGGATGAGCAGCACAGCGCGTGCTACGCCTTCCTGAGCTTTCTGGAGATTCCGGCTATATTCGTCTCCTCCTCCGTCTTCGCTTGCATGTCCTTCAGCTTGAAGCGGCCGCTCTTCAGTTCACGCTCGCCGACGACGATGACGTAGCTTATGCCGGCCGAGTCGGCGTACTCGAGCTGCTTGTTGAGGTTGCGGTTCATCAGGTCGGTCTGGCATGCCACGCCTCTCTTCCTCATCTTCCTTGCGATCTTGACCGCTTCCGGAAGCAGCGCGCTGTCCACGTTCGCGATGAACAGCCTGACCTTCGTCCTCTCCGAACCGAACATGCCGTCCTCCTTCATTATCTCCACGATGCGCTCTATGCCTAGGGATATGCCTGTAGCCGGCGTTGGTATGCCGCCGAAAAGTTCTATCATCCTATCGTATCTGCCACCGCCCGCGACGGAACCGACGCTCGTCTTGCTCTTCACCGCTATCTCGAATATAGGGCCGGTGTAATAATCCAGCCCTCTCGCAAGGCCGAAATCGAGTTCGATGAACTTTGAAACGCCGAAAGACTTTCCGAATTTCAGTATTTCCTCCAGCTCTCTCATGCCTTCCTCGCAGAGCCGGTTCAACGAGATTATGCGCTTCTTGCTCTTGGTGGTTATCAGCGTCAGCAGCCTCTTCGCCTGCATTTTTTCCATGCCGCTCTGTTCCAACTCCTTCGCTACCTCCTCCACGCCCACCTTTTCGACCTTGTCTATCGCGCGCAGCGCAGCAGTCCTTTTTGATTCGTCGACGCCCACGGCCTCGAGGATTCCGTTCAGGATTTTACGGTTGTTGAGCTTGACGGAGAAGTCCTTGAATCCCAGGGTCGACAGGCATTCCACCGCGCACGCGATGCACTCGGCGTCCGCAGCCATCGAGCTTGAGCCGACCGTGTCCACGTCCGCCTGCCAGAACTGCCGCCTGCGGCCGGACTGCGGCTCTTCGTAGCGCCAGACTGGCGCGATTGCGTACCTCTTGAACGGCTTTGGCAGCTGCGGGTTGTTCGCTATCACTCTGGCCAGCGACGGCGTGAGCTCCGCCCTCAGCCCGACCTCCTTTCCGTTCTTGTCCTCGAACTTGAATATCTGCTTCGCAAGGTCCTCCCCGGACTTGGTCGAGAGCAGCTTCCAGTCCTCTATGGCAGGCGTCTCGAACGGGTCGAATCCGTACTTCTCGAAGACCTTCCCGACAGTAGATATGACGTACTGTCGCTTTATCATCTCCTCGGGCAAGAAATCCTTCATGCCCTTGAGCGGCTGGAATTCCATACTCTTAATTACCCGATCGGGATATTTATTAAGCTGTCCTTAGAACCCCCGTACGAATGCCCTTCCTTGTTTTCAGGACCGGGCAGAAGCAGTTTCTCCAAGGCCTTGACCTCCTTTACCTCGTAGCTGTTCAGGCCCGCGTACCTCGTCTCGACAGGCTCCTTCAGAAGCTCCTCCACGCTGATGCCGGCCACGTATCTTACGCCGTTCGCCTTTTCCACCGTTTCCACCTCCGTTTTTCAGGAGGGGCTTCAGAAATAGACCCACCTAAAATTGGCGCGCTTCAGTTAAGCGGATTTCCGTTCCGAGAAACAATCTTTCCAAACGTAAAGTTGATAAGAAAAGAAAACCATATAGTTTTCTGAGGTCCAGTACCGATTCTCTATTCCTTTTTCGCTTCGCGCAGCGTTATACCCAAGATAATTTCGAGCTTGCGCGTCAGCGACTTGTCCGGCTCAATCTCCTGCCTTTCCACGCGCCGCAGCACCGACTCCTGCTCGTTTATGCGCTTCGCCAGCTCCTCGCGCGTCAGGCCCACGCCCTCGCGCGCCTTGCTGATGCGCGTGCCATAGTCCGCAACGAACTCCGTAGCCGCGGACGCGGCAACGATGTCCGCCCCGCTGCCGACCGAGGCGTAGCCCGGATAATGTTTGTGCACGCTTACCTCGACGCGCGTGCCTAGCTTGGCGCAGTCGTCGCACGCATCGATCACCGCGCCTTCCAGTTCCACCTTCACCAGGCGGTCGGTCTTCCTTCCGCACAACGGGCACTCGGGCATATTGAATATTGGTGTTGGCGAGAAATTTAAAGGTTGCTCTGAATGCAGTCATTTTAATCCTGAAAACGACAAAAATTTACTTAACGCCTGCTAATCATAAAGGAACGAACAGAACAGAAGGTGCAACAGCGATGGACGCGAGCCCGAAAGCGATGGAAGACAGAATAGCGGAGTTCTGGAAGGCCAACCGAATATACGAAAAGGCCAAGCAGAACCGAAGCAGGGCAAAGAAGTTCTTCTTTTTGGACGGACCGCCCTATGCAACGGGCAGCATACACATCGGCACTGCGATGAACAAGGTGCTGAAGGACTTCTACCTGCGTTTCTTCCGCATGTACGGCTTCGACGTCTGGGACCAGCCGGGCTACGACACGCACGGCGTTCCCATAGAAAACAAGGTCGAGAAGCTGCTCGGGTTCAAGAGCAAGTCCGACATCGAACGCTACGGCGTCGAGAACTTCATACGCGAATGCCGCAAGTTCGCCACGGAGTTCGTCGGCGTCATGGGCCAGCAGTTCGCAAACCTCGGCGTGTGGATGGACTGGAAACGGCCGTATCTGACGCTCGACAACAGCTACATCGAGGGCGCGTGGTTCACGTTCAAGCGCGCTTTCGAACGCGGTCTGCTCTATCGCGGCACTTATTCAGTGCATGTGTGCCCATTTTGCGAAACGGCCGTTTCTTATAACGAAATAAAATACAAAGAAGTCGAGGACAATTCCATTTATGTAAAGTTCAAAATTCGCGACAGGAAAAATGAATATTTGGTAGTGTGGACCACAACTGCATGGACGCTCCCCTCGAATACAGGTGTAATGGTAAATCCAAAAGCCGAGTACGTGCGCGTCGAGGCGGGCAAAGACATTTTGATTGTTAGCAAGCAACTGCTGGAAACGCTGATGAAAAAGTTCGGTGTAGGCAAATACAAAGTGCTCGAAACTTTCGAAGGCAAGAAGCTCGACAGGCTAACGTACGAGCATCCGCTTGCGGGCGAGTTCGAATTCCAGCGCGGGCTGAAGAATGCGCACCGCATAGTGTTATCGGAGCAGTTCGTTAGCCTTGAGGAAGGCACGGGCTTAGTGCATACAGCGCCCGGCCATGGACAGGAAGATTACAAAGTCGGCATTGAGACTGGACTGCCTGTCGTTAATCCGCTGCGGATGGACGGGAAATTTGGCGAAGGCTCTGGAAAATACACAGGCGTTTTTGCAAAAGATGCAGACAAGATGTTGGTCGATGAGCTGAAACACAGAGGGCTGATTCTCGCAGAGGAGAAGATACGACACGATTATCCGATGTGCTGGCGATGCGATTCGCCGCTGCTGATGATGGCAGTGCCGCAGTGGTTCTTCCGCGTCACCGAGATACGCTCGAAGCTTCTGGAGGAGAACGCGAAGATAAACTGGGTTCCGGAATGGGCCGGGCAGAGATTCCGCAACTGGCTGGAGAGCCTGGGCGACTGGCCGATTTCGCGGCAGCGCTACTGGGGAATTCCGCTGCCGATTTGGGTCTGCGAGAACGAAAAGTGCGATGCGATTAAAGTTATAGGCTCGGCGAAAGAACTGCCGAAAGTTCCGAAGGACTTGCACAAGCCGTACATAGACCAGATAACCATGCGCTGCGCCAAGTGCGGCGGAACGATGCACCGCGTTCCGGACGTGCTGGACGTGTGGTTCGACTCGGGCGCCGCGCCTTGGGCGTCGTTAGGATACCCGGCGAAGAAGCAGCCGTTCGAGAAGCTTTGGCCCGCCGACTTCATCCTGGAAGGCCCGGACCAGATTCGCGGCTGGTGGAACTCGCTAATGATAAACGGCGTGATGACGTTCGGCCGCAGGCCGTTCGACAATGTGCTGTTCCACGGGTTCGTCCTGGACGCGCACGGCACGAAGATGAGCAAGAGCAAGGGCAACATCGTGACGACGGAAACCACCATCGACAAGTACGGGCGCGACGTGCTGCGATTCTACTACCTCTCGCGCAACGTGTGGGACGACATGTACTTCAAGCTCGACGAGCTGAACGATTTGGCAAAGGAATTCATGGTAGTGCGGAACACGTTCAATTTTGTCCGGACTTATGTAACGAAGGTACCGAAGGCGAAGCCGAAGTCGCTGAAGCCCGAGGACAAGTGGCTGTTGTCGAGGATGAACAGCGTGATTGCCGCGGCGACGGCCGCGAACAAGAGCTTCGTCAGCCAGAAGGCGGCTGCGGAGATTCTGAACTTTGTAAACAACGACCTTTCGAGATGGTACGTGAAGCTCATCCGCGACCGCGTTTGGCCCGAGTACAAGGGCGCCGACAAGCAGGCGGCGATGTGGACGGCGTTCGTCGCAGCCGAGGCTGCAGCGAAGCTGCTGGCGCCGTTCTGCCCGTACCTAGCGGACGACGCGTACGTCAACGTCATCAAGCCGCTGAAGAAGAAGACGAAGGAGTCCGTGCACATCGAGGACTGGCCCGTCGCCGACAAGCGCGCAATCAACGCGAAGCTCGAGGCGCAGATGGAGATTGTGAAGCAATTGTCGGAATCGGCGAACGCCGCGCGCCAGAAGGCCGGGCTGAAGCTCAAGTGGCCCGTTGCCTCTGTCGTTGTAGTCACGAAGGACAAAAAAGTTTCCGCGGCAGTGAAAACGCTGAACGGCACGCTGAAAGGCATTTGCAACGCGAAGAAGGTCGTCGCCGTTGCGGCGAAACCGAAGGGCGAGTTCGCCTACGTTGAGTCTGCAGTCGGAGATGTGCTGGTCGAGACGACGATGAACGAGGCGCTCATGCGCGAGGCGCTGATGCGCGAGCTCGTGCGCAAGGTGCAGGAGATGCGCAAGAACGCGGGGCTGCAGATAACCGATAAGATTCGGCTTACATTGAATTCTGATGAGAAAACGAACGCGTTCCTGAAAAAACAAATATGCGAGCTGAAGAAGGAGGTCGGCGCTGCGAAGCTGGCCGTCGGCCTGACGCAGGGCACGCACAAGGACAGGCTGGAGTTCAAGGGCGTCGCTGTGGAGATTGCGTTCGACCTTGCCTAGCTGCCTGCTGCATAGTCAGAGTCGAATATTTTTTCAAAGCTCCTCGCAACGTCTGTTGAGTACACGACCACCGACGCCTCGCGGTTGTACAGCATGGCGTTCTTGCTCCAGTTCGTGGAACCGACCAGAACGATGCCATCGTCTATCACGGCGAACTTCGAGTGGGTGTTGTGGAACTTCTTCGAAGCCCAAGCCACATCCACGCCTCCGTTCAGCAGGTACTGCGACATCTGCGTGTTCGCCGCCACCGAAGGCTCGAGTACGACCTGCACGCTAACGCCGCGCGACCTCGCGTCGATGAGCGCGTCCGCAAGCGCGGTGTAGGAGAACTCGTACACCTCGAGCTTTATCTCGCGCTTCGCCGAGCCGAGCAGACCGAGGATTTCGTCCGAGTTTTCTGGCGAGAAGACGGCGAGCACGTCGCCCTCGCTGCACGACTGGACGTGGGTGTTCTGCATGTATGCGGACTGCACGACGAACGCCACAGCCGCGACCGCCGAGATTGCCAGGACGAGCGTCTTGTTGTCCATGCTTCACATCACCGTCCGCAGTATCGACGGCAGCAACAGCACGCCCATCATATGCACAGACCGCACGCGCAGCCTCTTTGCGAACAGCCCGACGCATGCGGATGTGGCGGCGACGAGCAGCCCTGCCGGGCCGGTGAACGCGAAAATGAGAACCAATCCAGCCGCAAGCCCGACCAGGCTCATAGTTTTGGACGCGTGGCCGTTTCCTAGCAAGTTGAGCATCCTCCCGAGCGGCTTCGCCATGAGCGTCATCAGCACCGCGGCCGCGCAAGCCGACAGCGCCACTATGCCGGCGAACAGCAGCGCCTGGTCAGCGCCTATCGCGCCCATCGCGTCGTACACGTCGGCGCTCAGGCTGCTCCTTATCTTCCCGGCCGAGCCGAGCACGAGCACGGACATCGTGTTGAAAGCCAGCGCCACCGCGGGCAGCGCGAAAAGCACCTCCTCGCGCGAATACAGCGACCCGACGCGCATCGCTATGGCGGACGCCTGGCCTTTCTTCACCCCAGTCACAAGGCTGGCGAAGCCGGCGGAGACGAAAGCGATGAACGCGATGCGTATCTTCTCCGACAGAGTCAGCTCCCGCACGAAACCTTCCTTGCGCTCGTGCCCGCCGCTCCAGCCGGAAACGATGGAGCTGATCCCGTACATGCCGACGAACACGGGCAGCAGCGCGTACTCCGCAGGCAGAAGCGGCCCGCTTCCGACAGCGATGCCGAGAGCGCCAGCGACCGCGAAGACTATCGCAGCCGAGGCCATGCCCTTCCATCCGCGTTCGGTCACGACCATGTAGATGCACACAGCCGCGAGTATCCATCCTGCCAATGGCTTGATGCTCGAGTACACCAGGGGGTACATGCTGCCAGCCACGGACGCCAGCGGAAGAGCCATCGCCACGCCCGTCAGCCCGCCCAGCACTACGCAGCGCATGCCGCGCGCTAACGAGCTAGCCGCGACCGGGTCGGCGCCGAGCGCGAGCGAGGTCTCCTCGTTGCCTATGCCGAACAGCATCGGCGAGAGGAACTCGAAGAACGACGACGATATCTCGACAGCGACGACCATCGCCGCCAGCTGGTAGTTCGACGTGGCCAGCCCGAACGCGCCGAACGAGATGAGAAGCATGTTGAGGTTGTTCGAGCTGAAGCCCGGCAGGAAGCCGCATGCTATCCCGAGAAGCACGCCAGCCGCGACCGAGATAAAGAGTTCAATCATCCGCGCCGCCTCCGAGAACCAGCACGGCCTTCGGCACGATCTCCAGCTCGCCCTCGTACTCGTCCACGGTGCCGGTGATGCGCAGCACGTCGCCCTTCGCAACGCCCATGGTCTTCAGCGTCTTTTCGAACACGGGCGCCGTCAGCACGCTTGCGCACTCGCTGTCGTCCGCCACCGACCAGTAAAGGCTGCCCGATTTGCTCTTGCGCACGTTGCACACCGTGGCGTCGATGCTGACCAGCCGTCCGACCAGCGGGCTGTCCAGCCCCGATTCGAGCACGCCTCCTATCGTAGTTTGCAGCGGCTCGATGCGCTCTGACGCGAACCAGACGGCAGCGATGCCCGCGGCCGAGAGCGCGAGCAGCAGCACCGTCACTATGTACGACTCACCTTCCATGACTTGATGATGCATGCCCGCCCGTGATAACCAGTCCGCACCACGCTCGGTGGTTGCTGCCAGTATTCCTAAAGGAATATTTTTATCAGAAAATATTATTAAACAGCACGTGCAATCCGATAGAAGGGATTCGCATGAGAGTGTTCGACATAATCCGCAACGCGCCGAAAGGGGGCAGCGTGTCGATGGAATGGTCGCCCGACCTTCGCGAAAACATCATGCCCTTGTTGGGCGATCCGGCGGTGCGGCGTTTGAAGTACTCCAACGTCAATACATACGACTGCCGTCACGTGGATGGAAAGGGAGGGCTGACGACGGAGGAAACCGCCATAGTTATCCACAACTATGCAGGCATGCCGGTGGTGGTGCACAGGGACTGCTTACAGCCATTGGACGTCGTGAAGGAGGAGACGGACAACCTGCTGAAGAATGGTGTGAACGATATGTTCGTGGTGCGCGGCGACGGCAGGAAAATAAGCGGCACATCGCTGCGCGCCCCGTACAAGCCGCTGCCTGGCGGATTCTGGCACTCGAACTACCAGGTGGACGCCTTGAACCGGCTATACAACAAGAACGAGGAAGTGCTTGGACTGGGATCGACGCTGCACCTCGACAAGCACCCCGAGTCGCCTACGATGAGGTATGAAGTGGAAAAGGCCATGGAAAAAAAGACGCCGTACAAGATAACGCAGGTCATACTGAACAACGACATCCTCCTGCCGTACGTCGACGACCCGCAGTCCGCCGGCGCGGAAATCATAGTGCCGCTGCTAATGGCTCCGACGTCCTACAGGCTGCTGGAGCGGCTGGTGAACGAGTTCGGCGTCAGCGCGCCACAGGAGGTGAAGGACAGGATTGCCGAGAACAGGCACGACGCAAAGGCCTGCCGGCTCGCGGGCATGGACATCTGCGAGAGGCAGTTCTACGACATCCTGGAACGCGGGCTGGCGAAGCACGTGCATTTCGCCTCGATAAGCAACCAGCTGACGCTGGAAATGCTCGGCAGAATCATATAATTATTTCAATCTCCAAATATCCAGTAGTAGATATGCCGCTCGACAAAAAGGAACTGCGCGCGATGTTCGCGAGGGACTGGCAGAAGTACTACAAGCTCAAGTTCCTCGTTGAGCAGGGCTTCGAGCGCAAGGTGTGCAAGCGCTGCGGCAAGGGGTTCTGGACGCTCGACGCGAAGCGCGATTTCTGCCAGGACCAGCCGTGCCAGTACTATGAGTTCCTCGGAAACCCGCCGACGTCGCGCAGGTTCGAATACATAGAAGCGTGGAAGCACATCGAGAAGTTCTTCGTGAAGAACGGCCACACGAGCATACGCCGCTATCCTGTCGTGTGCCGCTGGTTCCCGACCCTGTACTTCAACAACGCGTCCATAGTGGACTTTTACCGCACAGAGAACGGCAACGTCGTCTTCGATTTTCCGGCCAACCCGCTGGTCGTTCCGCAGTTCTGCCTGCGCTTCAACGACATCCCGAACATCGGCGTCACGGGCAGGCACTACGGCTGCTTCGTAATGGTGGGCCAGCACAGTCTGCACAACCCGCGCACCGGAAGCGGCTATTGGAAGGAAAAGTGTACGGAGCTGGACTTCGAGCTGCTGAAGAGCTTCGGCATAGCGCCCGAGGAGATAATGTTCGTCGAGGACGTTTGGCTCGGGCCGGGCGCGTTCGGTTCGACGCTCGAGTACTTCGTGCGCGGGCTCGAGATTGGAAACGAGGTTTTCACGGAGTTCGTCATAACGGACGCGGAGAAGGGCGAGTTCAGGGAGATGGACGAGAAGGTCATCGACATGGGCGCCGGGCTCGAGCGCTTCGCGTGGCTGAGCCAGGGCACGCCGACGAGCTACGACGTCACGTTCAAGCCCGTGCTGGCCGAGCTGAGGAAGCGCGTGCCCGTCGAGTATGACGAGCAGCTGTTCCTCAGGTATTCAAAGCTGGCAGGCGCGCTGAACTTCGACGAAGTCGCCGACCTGAGGAAGGCGAAGCAGGCGATTGCGGACAAGCTGAACGTGGACGTGTGGGAGCTCGACCGCAAGATCGAGCCGATGCAGGCGCTTTATGCCATCTGCGACCATACGCGCGCGCTCGCGTTTGCCATAACAGATGGCGCGCTGCCAAGCAACGTCGCGGGCGGGTACAACCTGCGCGTTATGCTGCGGCGCGCGCTCGGGTTCGTGAGCAAGTTCGGATGGAAGCTGGACCTCGCGGACGTGTGCGAGATGCACGCGAAGCAGCTGAAGGAGCTGGCGCCCGAGCTTTCGGAGCACATGGACGAGGTGCGCAAGATTTTGGAGGTCGAGGAGCGGCGGTACGAGGAGACGAAGGAAAGGACGAGGAAGATCGTGGAGTATGTTGCAACGTCCGGCGAAAAGATGGACGACGAGACGCTCATCAAGCTGTACGACTCGGACGGAATCACGCCCGAGATGGTTGCGGAGGCGAATCCCGAAGTGAAAGTCCCGACAGACTTTTACTTGCGCATAACCGAGAGGCACATGTCGCAGAAGAAGGAGGAAGAGACGAAGCCAACCGACGTTTCCGGCGTGCCGAAGACGAAGATACTCTATTATGACGAGCCTGCTGTGATGGAGTTCGAAGCGAAGGTATTGAAAGTTCTGGGCGAGGCGAAGAACATGGTCGCGCTCGACCAGACCGCTTTCTATCCGACGGGCGGCGGGCAGATGTTCGACGCCGGAACGATTGCAGGCGTGGAAGTCGCGGACGTGAACAAGTACGGCGACGTCGTGGTGCACACGCTGAAGGAAGGCGGCAAGCTGAAGGAAGGCACGGCTGTGAAATGCACGGTCGACGCGAAGCGGAGGCGCATACTGCGGCAGAACCACACAGGCAACCACGTGCTGAACCTGTCGGCGCGCGCCATACTCGGACCGCACGTTTGGCAGCATTCCGCGCTGAAGGACGTGGACAAGGCAAAGCTGGAGATAACTCACTACGACGCGCTGAGCGACGACGACGTGCGCAAGATAGAGGATTATGCGAACACGGTCGTGAAGAAGGCCGTGCCCGTGCATGTGGAGATGCTGCCGCGCAGCGAGGCTGAGCAGAAGTACGGGTTCCGAATATACCAAGGCAGCCAGGGCGTGCCCAGCCGCGAGGTGCGCATCATCTCCATCGACGACCTCGACCATGCCGCATGCGGCGGGCTGCACTGCCGGAACACGGGCGAAGTCGGCTTTATAACAATCCTACATACAAAACGCGTGCAGGATGGCGTTGTAAGAATGGAATACGTTTGTGGCGACGTCGCGATACAACGATTGGAAGAAAGGGAGAAACTGCTGAAGGAAGCGGCGGCCGCGCTCGGCGTGAAGGAAGCAGACGTGCCGGCGGCCGTGAAGCGGCTGTTCGAGGAGTGGAAGGAGAAGAGGAAGATGGCGAAGAAAGGGAAGTGATTTCATGGCACTGGACATCGAAAGGTGGAAGGAGCTGAAGGAGAAGGAAAGGATACTGCGCGATGCGGCCGAAGCCATCAGCGTGCAGGAGAAGGACCTGCCGCGGGTGATAGCGCGCTTCAAGCGCGAGATAGAGGACTTCGAAGCGCAGCTGAAATAGCGCTCGTGCTTTTTCTAGACGTTCCTCGTCGCGCAGCTCACCGGCGGCTGCACCATCATGTCGCACAGCGCGCTGAACATATCGTCCTGCGGGGGGTCTGTCAGCGTGCGGCTGCCGTAGTAGCTTATCACATCGAGCGTCGGCTTTGGCAGCGAGTTGTCCGAGACCTCCTGCAGCAGGAGCTGGTCCGGGAACTTGGAAACGAAGAACTCCAGATAACCTTTCTGCGCCGTGCAGTTCGCGCACACCATCGGATAGCGGTATTCCAGCAGCGTCCTGCCTTGGCGCGCAGCGTAATCCTTCTGTGCCGCCGTCAGCTCGTAGTCTATCACGTTCTTCGCAGGCAGCTCCACCTGCGCGGATGTCGTGCCGCCGCCCCAGTTCAGCGCCTGCAGCAGGCTGTACGCGGCCGTTGAGCCGAGCGTGAGCAGCAGTAGCACTATGGAGATGTACTTCTTCGAGTCCAGCTTCAGCCTCATGCGTCGCGCCTTACAGATTTATTTGTCGTTCTATAAATTTAATTTAAGGCGCTTCGTTAAAGGTGCAAATCGCATGGTTTTGGAAAGGCTGATAAGCAGACGGGCGGCGCTGCAGAACCCGCTGGCGATGTTCCTGGTTGGCGGCATAGTGTCCGTTGCGTGCCTCGTGATAGCGTTCATAGTCTTCAACGATTCCGTGGGCATGTTCACGACCACACTGATGACGATGGCGATGACGCCGTTCATGGTGAACCTCCTGTACCACGAGGAGAAGGAGACGGAAACGCAGATAATGCGGAAGATGGAAGGCAACTTCCTCGCGCGTCACTCGGACGTGCTCAAGGTGTACGGGGCTTTGTTCGCCGGGATGGTGCTCGCGCTGTCGATAACGTTCCTGCTCCTGCCGGAGCAGTACGTGCAGAGCATATTCAAGGACCAGATAAACGAGATAGGCATCATACGCGGCGAGTTCCTGAACTTCGGCGCTTTCGAGCGCATAATGGTGAACAACGTCGGCGTACTGATGATATCTTTCCTCTTCTCGTTCCTGTTCGGCTCGGGCGCCATATTCATACTCTCGTGGAACGCGTCGGTGCTCGGCGCCGCCATAGGCCTCGCTGCAAAGTCGATAGGCGGAATAGGCGGGTTCCCGCTGGCTGTTATGGTGTTCCTTCCGCATGGAAGCCTGGAGATACTCGCTTACCTCGTCGGCGCCGTGGCGGGCGGGATGGTTTCGGTTGTGCTCACGCGCAGGCATTCCAAGTGCTTCTGGATGATAATCGTGGACAGCCTGAAACTCGTGGCAGTGGCGGCCGTGCTGCTCGTGGCGGCGGCTGCGCTAGAAGCTGCGCAGATGTAGGAATTTAAAACGCTTGTTTTAATTTAATGCTGTTTATTCTTCACCGAGAAAATAAAATTCTGTTGTCAGCTCATCCGAAAGACGATACCTATTGTAAACTGTTAAATATTTAATTCTTCTTATCTTGCTTATGCCTGTGCTCACTGGAGAACAATTTGAAGAAGCGGTAAGGAATTATATTAGATTTGAACACATAGGTTTGTACCAACTTCTCGATGGCTTCTACAAGGAAGGAATGCTCGATAAAGCAAAGATGTTAAAAAAAGAAATTTCTGAAAAAAATAAAACGTTAGGCTTAACCCATAGTGGGAGCGTATATACACCGAGCGTGGGCGTTATAAAAGTAGACCTTGGAACTCTGAAATCGAAAAGAATTCTATAGAAAAAATTTCAAGCAAGGCTTCTATTCCAAGTATATTGCCGGCCTTCCGAACTTGGCGCGTTTTGCATTGTCCAGAGGATCGTGCTTCTTCTTGTCGTTTACCGCAAAAAACTGGACTTCGAGACTTACTTTGTTTTTCACCAATTCAAAGCCTTCCTTGTAATATTCAAGCTCCTGCGGCAGGACGTAAACGTAAACTTTTTTTGCTTCCCTGTTCTGATTTTCCTTCACGATTCTGGCAATGTTGTTTATGTCCTCTAAAAGTTTTTCGACAGCTTTCTCCTGTTCTTCGAACTTTTTGTCAATCTTGCTTTCGTCGGCTACAGGCCATTTGGCCAAGCTTATGTAACCCTTGTTTCCAAGTCTCTCCCACATTTCTTCTGCGGTGTGCGGGCAGAATGGAGAAATCAGCTTCAGAAGGATTTCGTAGTTTCCCTTTGAAATGCCTTCCCCGAAAGCATTCACGCATTCCATAACTGCAGATATAGCCTTTGGGTATTCGAACTTCTCGATGCCTTCAGTCACTTTTTTGATAGCGATGCTTATCTTGCTGTCCTGCCTTTTGTCCTCTTGTTTATGCTTGCCTGATTTTGATTTGCTTATTTTGTTTATCCTACCGCCAAGTCTTGTCAGCCTGTTTATTATCCTCGAGCTACCTTCGATCCCTTTCTCGCTCCATTCCATCTGCTTGTCTGGCGAAGCGACAGACATCAGGAAAAGCCTGGCTGTGTCTATCCCATATTTTTTTGAGATATCTGTCTGGTATACAACATTCCCTTTGCTCTTGCTCATTTTGGCCCCGTCTTTGTAAACTATACCTTGGTTGAACAATCTTGTGAAAGGTTCGTCAAATCTGACAAAGCCCAAATCCTTCAAAGCCTTTACAAAAAACCTTGCATAGATCAGATGCATAACCGCGTGCTCTGCGCCGCCGATGTATTGATCGACTGGCATCCAATAGTTCACTTTTGCATCGTCAAACGGCTTTTCCTTGTTCTTGTTGTCACAGTACCTTAGGAAATACCATGAGGAATCAACGAACCCTCCCATCGTGTCCGTTTCCCGTCTTCCTCGTCCGCCGCACTTTGGGCATTTGACATTCAAGAACTTCTTGTTGGCCGCCAGCGGGTTTGCAGTAGATTTAAAGTCAACCCTTTCAGGAAGCAGAACCGGCAAATCCTTTTCAGGAACAGGCACCGTCCCGCATCTATCGCAATAAATTATTGGAATCGGCGTTCCCCAGTATCTCTGCCTTGAAATCATCCAATCCTTGATTTTATAGTTTACAATTTTCTTTCCCATACTGTTTTTTTCTAACCAGTCTGCCATTTTTGGGAGCGCCTCTCTAATGTTCATCCCAGAAAATTGGCCGGAGTTGAACAAAGTTCCGTCATCGACATAAGCTTCATTAAAATCCTTTGGGTCGATGGGTTTACCATCCTTGCTTATGACGAACTTCAAAGGAATATTGTACTTTCTTGCAAACCTGAAGTCTCTTTTATCATGGGCGTTGCACATGACAACTCCTGTGCCGTACATTACAGCAAAGTTGGAAACATAAATCGGGATTTTTTCCCTAGTTGCTGGATTTATAGCGTATCTTCCAGTGAAAATCCCCTCCTTTTCTTTCTCCTCATTTATTCTGTCTTCAATTTTTTCTTTCATCACTTTCTTGACAAACTCCTTTACTTCCTTTTCATGCTCGGTCCCGTTTGCCAATTCTTCGACTATCGGGCTTTCAGGAGCAATTGCCAAAAAAGTTACTGAGAAGATAGTATCGCATCTGGTTGTGAATGTCGGCAGGACTTTATCAGAATTCTCTAATGGGAAAAGGATTTCTACCCCATGGCTCTTTCCTATCCAATTCCTTTGCATAGTTTTTATTCTCTCAGGCCATTGGATTTTGTCTAAGTCGTCAAGCAATCTGTCGGCGTATTCTGTGATTTTTAAGAACCATTGCTCCATATACTTTTTGACGACCTCGCCTTCGCACCTCCAACATCTACCACCTTCGGCCTCCTCGTTGGCCAGCACGGACTGACAATTTTCGCACCAGTTCACAGGAGCCACCTTCTTGTACGCCATGCCATTCTCGTACAGCTTAAGGAAGAAATATTGGTCCCATTTGTAATAATTGGGATCGTGGCTTGCGATAACTTTGCTCCAGTCATAGCTATTGCCTAAATCCTTCTGGTACTCCACGATTTTCCTTATTGCCATTTCTGTGTATTTTTTAGGATGGGTCCCCTCCTTTTTCGCAGCTGTCTCCGCAGGCAGCCCGAAAGAATCATAGCCCATGGGGTAAAGTACGTTGAAGCCCTGCATGCGTTTGAAACGCGCGTAGACATCGCCAATCGTATAATTTCTGACATGCCCCATGTGCAAGAAGCTTGCTGATGGGTACGGGTACATCTCGAGAACATAGTATTTCTTCTTTTTATTATCTACCTTAACCTCGAATATTTTTGAGTTTGCCCATTTCTTCTGCCACTTGCGTTCGATTTGATGGTAGTCGAGTTTTTCTGGTATTTTTGTCTCCTTCTTCCTGCCGGCCCTCTTCGCGACCCTCGCCTTCCTCATCCGATGCACCTTTCAATTAATGATGTTTGCAGCAGATTAAAATGTTTCCACGCCAGCACGCTAGCTCACGACAAGCATCGGCACGAATCCATCCGCCTCGTCCGCCTCGTCCTGCAATCTTTCCAGCGCCGACAGGGCCTCGTTCTCTATGTAGTCCTTCATTGCGCGGAAATCCTTCTTCGTACTGATGTCGGAACTCCGCCTTTGTCCCGAGTTCACGCCCGTCTCAGCGACCAGCTGCTTCAGCCTGCTGTTTCGGAAATACGCCAAAGCACCTTTCACCCCGTCAACGACCTTTATCGTTTGCTCGTTGCCGTTCATGGCGCCAATCGCTTCCATCCGCTCGTCGAGGCTGTAAAGCTTTTCTATTACCGCCCTTATCCCGGATTTCCCATACGGGACTTCGCCTATGGACTTGACGGTGTTGATTATCCCGCATAGCTGCATGTTCAGCCCCCACCTTCCGTACGCACACCCGTTCTCACATTCGTACATGCACACAGGCTCTTTCATGCTACTCCCTTCCGTTGGTTATCTTTTCGGGATTTTTCGCAATAGCCGTGCGCTTGCACACACGCGCAGCAGCTCCTGTGGGTGCCGCACCATTGTTCTGTTTCTTCTCCATAGGGCACGTTGTGCGCGTCCTCTACAAAACCGTTTTTCATCGTATACGACCTTTCCATTTCAGTTGCCTCCTTTCTTTCGTTTTTTTTGCGCATGCAGCCTTGGCTAAGTTTGGTATGCGGGCCAGTATGCGACCGACCGCAGAAGGAGCGTTTAGTTGGGCGGCCAAAAGCTTTTCCGGGACGATCGCAATCTGGACCCGCTTAGAAAAGCAGGACGATTGTCCCGACAGAAAGCAGGCTAAGCAAGGCTACAGAATTCAAGTTCGCTTTCGTTTGCGTCGACGCAAAGCCTGCCAAACTCATTTGAACCTTAAAGGATTTGGTCGGCGAAGAATTTAAAGTTTCTTCGTCTATGCTGGCGCCGCAACACCGCCGGACGCCACCCCGCCCATTATGCGGTAGATCGGCTCCGAGAACGGCAGCTCCACCTTGCTTATCTCGTTCATGCTCGCAAGGTCGTTCGCCTTTACAATGCTGCCCGAGACTGTGTAGAGCGTGTCGTCCATGTAAAGCGAGCGGTGTATCTGCGTGTCATAGCTGTAATAGTACTTGCTCTCGTCAACCGCGGTCTCGTTCGCGTGCGTGATTCTTCCCTTCAACACGAACCCGTCCTGCAGGTTGAGCTTGAACACATACACGCCCTGCCAGCTCGTATAGTCGGTGCCGTTGTTGTCCGTCAGCTGTACGGGTATCACCAGCAGTTCCTTGTCGCGACTGAACAAGAACGCCTTGTGGTCGTACGACGCCTCGGACCAGCTCCAGTCGCCTTGCACGACGTACTTCGAGACCTCTGTCGGGTTCGATACGTCCGTCGCGTCGAAGAGCGACAGCTTCACGCCCAGCACATGGCCTTGTGCATCGGCCTCGCGACCGACGCCTATCACATGCGTATCGTCGTACGGGTGCAGATAATCGGAAACGCCCGGGACCTTCAGATATCCGAGCACGGCCGGCGACTGCGGGTTCGAAAGGTCTATGACGAACAGCGGGTCTATCTGCCTGAACGTGACCATGTAGGCGCGGCTGCCGATGAAGCGCACTGAATAGATGCGCTCGCCTGGCGCGATGCCTTCGAGCCTGCCGACCACGTTCAGCGCCGGGTCGAGCACGTACATGTTGTTCGTCGTGCTGTCGGTTCCGGCCCACTGGCCGCTGGTGGTTGCGATGCGGAAATATCCGCCCGCCTCGTCCATGGAGAACTGGTTAAGCACCACGCCGGGCACCTCGCCGCTCGCGGCGTACGTTATGCTTCCGCCGCCGATTGCGATCCTGTGCACGACCGTGCGCTCGTAATCCTTCGCGATTTCCGCGTACACCGCCTGGTATCGCTCCTCCAGGGACTTCGCCGCGGCCGCTCCGTCCTCGGGGCCGAGCGTGGCATAGTAATCCTGCAACGCCTGCTGGATTTCGCTCCCATTCTCATAAATGTTCGAGCTAGAATCGCGTATTGCGATTATCCTCGCCTGCACGTCGGCCGGCACGGACGGGAGGATTGCATCGTCTACTATGCGGTCGAAGACGTCCTTGTAGTCCATCCTCTTCTGCGACACGAGGTAGATGTTGCCCTGCGACACGTACATGGACTGGCTGTAGCCCAGCAGGAAGGTCTTCGTGCTCGCAGCCGCGGAAGCGTCCTGTACGTTCTCCGCCAGCACGGTCGTGAAAACATACGAACTGTCCGGATACGGCGAGTAGTATATGTCGCTCGCGGCGACCGTGCGCTCCACGCCGCCCGTGCTGACCATGGGCAGCGCTATCGGCCCGCCGCCGTAGTAGAGGGTCTTCTGCGCGATCGCGTACACATAGTCGCCTATCATTCGCGAATCATAATAGCTGCCTTCGGCCGACGATTCCTTCACGAGCACGGGGTTCGCGCGGTCGCTGACGTCGTACGTGCTTATGACAGTGGACGCGCTGCCGATGTACGACGGAGCCATAATACCAATCAAAGGCTTCGCGTAATCGTAACTTCCGCTTATCACCACAAGCATGTCGCCGTTTATGAATAGCCCGTTCACGGTGCCGTTTACAGTGAAGTTCGAAACGACTTTCGCCTCGGCTGCGGGGTATGCGTCCACTATCGCTACGCTGCTTCCGTAGCTTGAAGCGATGTACAGGTACTTGCCGTCGCTCTTCACGATGTCCGCCTCGTCCACGCCCTCGACCTGCACGTTGGTGCGCGAATAGTCAGCGGCCTTGCTTTCGCTTACCGCAGTCGCGCCAGCCGTTTCGGCCTGCGCCGCGAACATGCCAGGTGCCGAAGGCCCGACGCCGCCGAATGCGCCGTAGGATTCGGAGCTGCTCTTCAGGAAAGCCTCGAGTTCGTAATACGACGAGAACCTCTTCAGGCCGTCCTGCCCAGTGTAGGCATGATACTGGGAAAACATCGCAGAGCCGGCCAAGATTACCATCAGCGAGAGCGCGATTATAATGACGAGCTTCCTGGACTTGCCGCCAACTATGCTTTCGCCTCTTTCGGTCAGGCTGTAGAAAACCCACTTCCTGCCGGGCGCGGATGTCTTGCGCACAAGCCCGGCCTTCTCCATCGCCTTCAAATGCTCGACTATGGTGGCGTCGCTCTTGCCGAGCTTCTTAGCCATGAACGACGGCATGCGCCTCCCTTCGGACAACGCCTTGAGTATGTCCATGCGCGTGTCCGCTGACAGCACCTTCAGCACTTCCCTGTCGACGATGGTCACGGGTTCGTCTGCCATGTGCGTCCAACCTTTCCTACATCTAATTGAAAAACCGCTTTATAAAACGGTTTTGATTATGTTAGGCGTAAACCGAACCGATGGAACCGAGCAAAATATGAGTAATATGAAAAACACGCAAAATATATGCCCGTAAATTGCTCGGTCGCGCAGGCCGCTGATGCGCCGCGAAAATAAGCTTAAATAACGAAAATTAATGTATTGAAGCAACAGCCCCCGTAGCTCAGCTTGGATAGAGCAGCAATCCATATGCGGACTGTAAGACTTCTAATCTGACGGTCGCGCGTTCAAATCGCGCCGGGGGCACAACCTTCTTTATTTCAATAGAAATTTTTCTTTGTTGAAAAATAAATTACTCCTAAGAAAATCAGCAAAAGTCCTATCGCGATACTCGAATGGGATAACGAAAAGGCAAGGCAGAGCGTGCCTATAATTCCTAGTACTGGAACGATTAAAGATTTTCTTGATCCTTTAAGCCTAGTCGCTGACAGATGCGCAAAAGAAAAATAAATTAGTATCAAAAAGCTCGCCACCTGCGCCAAGCTTCTTAAATCAAAAAATAACGTAGAGAACCCGATTAGCAATCCCGAAAAAAGCACCGCACGCCTCGGAGTTTTGCTCGATTCTTCTACACGGGCAAACCACTTTGGATAGTCTCCCCTCCTGCTCATTGAAAATATCATCCTCGACAATCCCAGCACATCGCCCAAAAGCACAGAAAACGTTGCGATTATCGCACCAAATGCTATTATGCTAACCGAGTGGGGAAAACCAGTTGCCGAAATCGCCGAGGCCATAGGGGAATCCGTAGATCCTAAGACATTCGGACCGACAAGCCCAATTGCGACACCTATAACCAGTAAATAAATCGCCAATGACAAGATTAAACCTACAAACGTCCCCCTCGGTACGTTTATTTCCGGGGCTTTAACTTCTTCCACGACATATATGGGCCTGACAAAGCCGATGTAAGCAAAAAACATCAAGGCCGAGGCCTGGAGAATGCCACTTACTCCATGAGGGGCAAATGGAAAGAAATTGCTCGGCTTAATATAAAAAATCCCCAGAAACACAAAGAAGAGAAGAACGCCGACTTTAATAACCACGAGTAAATTTATTATGCTTCCTGTTGTACGTATGCCGAAATAATTAATCGCAGTAACAAGCACGACCATTGCAGCCCCCAGGACTTGTGCTGGTAATGGGAGAAAGAAGGAAGCATAGGTTGCAAATCCTAACGCTATCACGCTGTCTGTAATGATTTTGCTCAAGTTCCATATCCACCCAGAAAGAAAACCGAATAGAGGAGAAACAGTTTTGTAGCCGAATTCGTATTGCCCGCCTTCTTTCGGGAACTTTTTGATTAACTGCAAAACGCTAATCCCATTTAAAGCAGCTATCGAGGCGGCAATTACTATAGAAATAATAAGAGCTGGCCCGGCCATCTGCGTCGCTGCCCCTATTAGTACAAATATCCCCGCCCCTATTATCGACCCCAAAGAAAGCGATACTGTGTCGAACAACCCCAAAGTTCTCTTTAGTTTAGCCACAAATATGAATAATTAAGCTGTTATTATAAAGTTGGCCATACGAAAAACTCTTCAAAACGCCTGCCTAGCGCCTCCCCTCATCGGGCACAGCGTTTTTATCTTGAAAAACAGAATTATTATTCGTGAGGTTATGACCCGCACTATTCTTATAACTTCCGGCAAGGGCGGGGTCGGCAAGACGACGCTCACATCGAATCTTGCGTACGCGCTCACGCAGCTCGGCGAGAACGTCATCGCAATGGACGCGAACCTGACCACGCCGAACCTCGGCATGCACTTCGGCATGCATCTTGCGCCACGGACGCTGCAGGACGTTCTGAAAGGCAAGGTCAGGCTGGAGCGCGCCATCTACCCGCATCCGTACGGATTCAAGTTCATACCCGCGAGCATATCGACAAAGGACCTGACAGGCGTGGACGTTGCGAAGCTGCAGGACGTGACGCTCGGGCTGACCGGACGCGCGGATTACGTGCTCATGGACTGCGCTGCCGGACTTGGCCGCGAGGCGACGAGCGCGATCGCCGCCGCGGACGAGATACTGCTTGTTACTAATCCAGACCTGCCGAGCGTGGCGGACGCGCTGAAGGCAGCGGAGGTCGCGCGCAGCATGAACAAGAGCATAATAGGCGTTGTCGTCAACCGCGCCAAGGGCAGCAGGCACGAGCTCGACATAAACGCGATCAAGGAGCTGCTCGAGCTGCCAGTGATTGCGCAGATACCCGAGGACAAGCTCGTGGCCGAGAGCATAGCAGCGAAGAAGCCGATAATGGATTACGCGTCGGACTCGCCCGCGGCCGTCGAGATCCTGAAGCTCGCGCACAAGATCACGGGCAGGAAGTACAAGGGCAGCGCCACGAACGCCAGCCTGCTGAGGCGGCTGATAAACTGGATGAGAAGGTAAAATTGGGATTTGGGCGGTTTTTTAATTTTATCGGTTACCGTAAATCTTTTAAACTAAAATAAACAAATTAAATAAATGCAAAGACCGGCATTTAACGTTCTTGTGTCCTTTCTCATCCTGTTTTCTTTCGGAGCGATATTTTATTTTTCACCGAACTGGGCGATACTGCCGATTGCCGCTTTCGTATGGTTCTTGTTCGAGGTCTGGCAAGTATCCAGCGAAAAGGATTTCAGAGGCAAGCTGGTCTCAGCGCTGCTGATGGGCCTGTTCCTTGCGTTTTTTGATTTTGCGGTCGAGAACCTCGGAGCACAGTTCGGTTTCTGGGTGTCGTTAAAAAGCAACTTTTTCCTGCTGGCCGTGCCTGCCGAGATATTCATCACTTGCCTGTTCGGCGGCTCTGCGTTCTTTTTGCTAATTTCGAATTTTACTTGGGATTTAAAGAGGATCCTGCTTAACTCGGTTACCTGGTCAGCCGGCGGCGCATTAGGCGAATTTTATTTGAACATCGTCGGGCTAATGAGATACGGAAATGGCTGGGTGTCGATTCCGCACGCATTCGCCTCTTACATGGTTACATGGTTTGTTCTGCACGGCGTTTTCTATGTTTTAAACAGAAATTATTCTAGGATTGTTTCATTGCCATTCGTAAAGCAAAAATAATTTTTAATTTAAGCTTTTAACGCGTCCAAATCCACTTCGAACGCGGCCACGGGCATATCCATCTTCCAGTTGCTAAGGGCTTTCGGGTTTATTTCGCCGATTACGCCGATAGCTTTTCCGCCTGCGATTATTTCCGCCATGCGCCCCTCGATGAAGCTCGGGTGCTTCGCTGCGCGCAGCTCGTACTTCACTCCCGCGCTCTCCATGAAGCTCGCCAGCACCGAAGCGACATCAGCGTAGCTCGCGCGGGTGTCCGCTATCGCCGCAGCTAGCTTCTTCACGTTCCTCGCGCCCGTTTCGGATGCCGGATCGAGCACGACCACATCACCCGCTTCGAAAATTTTCTGCGGATACTCGTAATGTTGGTTGTTCGCAAGCACGTCCATGATGGACGGCAGCACGTCGCGGCGGCAGATGTTGCACTCGGGCGTCACCGCGTTGCGCGTCTCCGCGACGGGTTGCCGCGGAGCGTCCATGCGGTCGAACTCGTCGCCGACGTTCGAGAGCGTGAGGCATACGACTTCCTGGAAGCCTATTCCGGCCATTATCTGCTTCACTGCATAAAGGCGCTCGTGCTTCTCGAGCGGCTGCGCAATCGTCGGCACTTCCGGCACGGTCGGCTCGAACTTGTCATAACCGTAGGCGATTGCAACGTCCTCCGCAATATCCATGGGATGCATCACGTCCGTGCGGTACGGAGGTATTATCGCGTTCGTCCCGTCGAAGCCGACGTCCATTTTTTCGAGCAATGCCGCCATCTGTTTTTTATCCAGCTTCAAACCGAGAATCTTGTTCACATACGAAACGTCGGTTTTCATCTTCCACGCCGAGAGGTCTGGCGTGCTGCGCCTCTTCCCGCCCGCAACGACCTGCACGGTTTCCACCTTGCATCCGCGGTCCGCGAACGATGTCGCGAGTATGTTCAATGCCTGGTTTATCGCGCGTTCGTCTGTGCCCGTGACGTCGATGAAAATGTCCTTCGTTCGGTTTGTCACGCGCGTAAGCTCTCCGTTTATTATCGGCGGGAAGCTCAGGACGCGTTCTTTTTTATCAACAATCACAGGCCATTTCTTCGCAGATTCTATAACGTGCGCATACGCCTTCCCTTTCGGATGCTGTTTCAAAATCTCGCGCAGCGTCATTTCTCTGCGCATGTCGAGCGGGAGGAACTTAATCGCGTCGGGCGCAACGGCCTTGTACGTGAACGGCGGCTGTACCTTGCTCAGGTCGTGGATGCCGATCGCGACCTTCTTGCGCTTCCGGCCGAGAGTGTCGTGCAGCTTCTCCTGCGCCTGCATCAGCGAGGCGATGAGGTCGTCCGTGATTTTCACGTTTCGAACAACCGCGCACGTGACGCACGGACGCACCTGCTGCACGCTCGCATCGACCTTGAGCGTTATTATGCCTGCCGCGGTTTTGTAGTTCGAAAGCTTCTGCTTGCCGGTCGCTGTGAACCTGCGGATAGCACGGCCGAAGCCTTCGATGCTGAACATGTCCGGACGGTTCGGCGATACCTCGTAGTGCACGGACGTCGCGTCCGACTTCTCGAGCGGGCAGCCGAACATCGGTATGCGTTCCTTGTAGTCCGCCTCGGTCAGCCTGCGTCCGACCATCGCTTCAAGCGCGCGCTTCTCGAACTGCACCACTGCCATAATCGAAACCTCGCATGCTCGTTACTGCAGCACCTTCGCCTCCCTGAGCATCTTCAGGTCGTTCCTATAATAGAAATTTCGTATGTCGTTCATCCCCAGGCGCAGCATTATCGGACGCTCGAATCCGAGCCCCCAGGCGAGCACCGGCTCCTTTATGCCCAGCGGCTGCGTGACCTCGGGCCGGAATATGCCGCTGCCGCCCAGCTCGAGCCATTCCTTCCTGTCTTCAAAATAGACTTCTATCTGCGTGCTCATCTCGGTGTACGGGAAGTACGAGGGCGTGAAGCGTATTTTTGTCAATCCCATCCTTCGGTAGAATTCTTTCAGATAGCCAAGCAGGTCTTTGAAGCAGACGTTCTCGTCCACGACGATGCCGTCGACCTGCACGAACTCCGGCAGGTGCTTGTAGTCTATGGTCTCGTTGCGGAACACGCGGCCGATGCAGAACGATTTGAACGGCGGCTTGAATCTCGTAAGGCTGCGCGCGGACACTGCGGTGTTGTGCGTGCGCATGATGTTTTTCCGCGCGATCGCTTCGGCCCACTTGTATCGCCAGCCGAGCGAGCCCGTGCGGCCGCCGTTCTCGTGCACGATGCGCACTGCGTCCACGTACGCTTCGGGCAGCTTAGCTGCTGCAGGCGTGCGCATGTAGAACGTGTCAGCGAGGTCGCGCGCAGGATGGTCCTGCGGCTGGTATAGCGCGTCGAAGTTCCAGAAGCCCGACTCCACGAACGGACCTTCCGTTTCTATGAAGCCTAGGTCGAGGTATATGCGGCGGACCTTCTGCTCGAAGACGGTCAGCACGTGCAGCTTGCCCGCGTTCAGCCTCGCGCCCGCGGCCTGCACGTTGTACGGCCGGAAGCGCACGTCCTTCCACACTCCGCTCTTCAACATGTCGATCGTCAGGTCCGCCACGACCTGGCCTGCGAGTTTCTTCGTCTCGGCTAGAGCCTCGCTCTCGATGCGCACCAGTTTTCGCCAGACGAGTTTTTCTAGGATAGCATCATCGACATGCTTGCCCGATGCGATTGCCTTGAGTGCGTCCTGCTCAGTGGTTTCAACGGGTTTGTTTGTCAGAAAGAGCTTGTCCTGCTTGATTTCAATCCAGACTTTTTTCTTAGCCCACTGGAGCGCTATATCGAAAGCGTGCACGCGCTTGCGTGCTTCGTCAAAACTCAAAGGCCCGGATTTCAGCGCGTCCGTCAGCACTTTCTCCGGCAGACCGTGCTCCGCATAGCGTCTGCCTTCGTCCGTGAGCTCGACGTGCCTGCCTTGCTTCTCGGCCATTAGAATCGCTTAATTAAGATTGTGCATTCGCGGATTAAAAAGTTAGGAAGAGTCATCTTACCGGTTCCCACTGCTTGATGCTCACGCCCTTGCCGGTCCTGCGGTACTTGATGTAGGCCTTCACCGCTTTCAGAAAACTGCCGACCACGCCCCACTTGTTTATGCGGCGAGGCGAGGTGAGGACCAGTGTCTTCTCGTCGAACACGACGCGCCCTTTTTTTCCCAGTCTTTCAGCCAGTTCCAAATCCTCCAATGTTTCCACGGTCTCGTCAAACCCGCCCACCTCGTCGAATACCTTCTTCCTTGCAGCGAAGCACGATCCGACAATATGCGGTATCTTGACCTTGGTTATGGACAGCTTGACGAGCTGGTTAAGCTCCCAATACGCCATGAAATCCTTGTAAAGGTGGCTCATCAACAATATGGGGCAGGTGGCTGCGACCACGCGCCTGTCCTTAAAGACGCGTTCGAACTCGGACAGAGTATTGTACATCACTACCGTGTCCGCGTCGACGAAGAGCAGCACGTCTCCTTTCGCAACGGCCGCGCCGGCGTTGCGGCCCTTGGCTATGCCCCGGCCGGTGACGACTACTTTGTCCGCGTACTTCCTGGCTATTCGCAAAGTTCTGTCCTTGCTCCCGCCGTCTCCTACTATAATCTCGAATTTTCCCTTATAATCCGAACAGCGCAATGCCTTCAGCGTGCTCTCTATGTACTTCTCCTCGTTCAGCGCCGGTATGACGACGGATATTTTCGGTTTCGACATGGCGTTTTCACCTTTGTTCACGAATAGAACTTCCATCTCCTCTCCGTATTCGCCCTGCCTCCGACATCATCCGTAATCCTGCTTGGCATAATTGTCTGGGATGTCCTTCCTGCGCATCACCATCACGTCGAATTCTGTTTCCAGGCATGACATGACATAGTTAGGCAAGCCCACCTTACATATCCTGCGCACCGAGTAATCCACGGGGATTTTTTTGTCAAAGACGATTTTTCCCAACGGTTTAAGCCTCTTGGAAATCTCCAAGTCGTCTGCATTAGGAAGGTCGCTGTACCCTCCGATCTTTTCGAACGTGTAACGCCTGAAGGCGGAATTGGCCCCGCAAAGGTGGGTGTAACCTACGCCTGCATAGTTTGCGAGCAAGCTCGCGGCCGGGTAAGCTCCCATGTTACAGAGCCCGAAGAGCGCTCTGTACGCATAACCTTCCATTCTCCCCATATCTTCTACTAGCAGGGGGTTCAAAGGGCCGGTAAGCGCTACAATCTCGTTGTCCTCGTCAAACCTTGCAACTATGTTTTCAAGCCAGCGGTCGCACGGGACGCAGTCCGCGTCTGTCGTGGCGATCAACCGGCTTTTCGAAGCGGCCACCCCGTCGTTCCTTGCCCCGCCCACGCCCTTGCTGGCCTGATGCCCCACCCTTGCACCAAGACCTTTGGCTATCTTCACGGTCCTGTCCTTGCTGCCGCCGTCCACGACGATGACCTCGAACTCCTTGCGGGACAGGGACTGGCCGTTCAGAGCACCGAGGCACTTGCCGATGTTCTTCTCCTCGTTGTACGTCGGTACGACCACAGAAACGGATTTCATAGTCCCCGCCATAGTATCACGATACCGCATGATATGCTGCAATCATACGTTCAATCTTTCAGCATAACCTTGTCCAGGACTTTTCTCGCCTTTTCCCTGCGTTTCTGGTGTTCGGCCATGAAGCGCTTCACTCGCTCCGCAAGGTCGGCCTTGTGCTCGCCCGCGAGCAGCGTGCCCGTGCGCTCGCCTTCGAAGATTCCCGCGAGCTTCCGATCGTCCTGCTCGAACAGGAAGTAGTAGTACTGGCACACGCTGCATATGTCCGGGTTCCCGCCCAGCTTGCGCTGCAGTTCCTTGGTCGGTTGCTGGCCCGTGAAAGCGTTCATTATCTTGCGCTCGATTTGCTCGGGCGTGTCCGTGGTGAAAATCGCGGAGCTAGGGTCGCTCGCGCTCATCTTGCCTCCGGGTCCGAGCCCAGGTAGGAACTTATTATGTATCTGCGCCGGCTTGTAGAAGCCCATCTTGGGCGCGGTGTCGCGCGAGATGCGCCAATACGGGTCCTGGTCGATTGCCGCGGGTATCAGGCACGGGATGTTGCGGCCGGCCTGCACTGACGGGAGGAAGCACGGGACCGCTTGCACGGCCGGGAAAAAGACTATGCCTATGTTCGAACTGTTCTCGAAACCGAACACTGCTTTCGCTGTGGAGAACGTCACGTGCTTCGCTATCTCGACAGCCTGCTTGTAGATTGTCTTGCCGTACTCGAGGTTGGTGAAGATGTGCGTCTTCTTCGGGTCCATGCCGCACGCGAGCACGTCCAGCGCGTTCTCGTACGCGAACGCGGTAGTCTGCTTCGTTGTCATGTCCTTGATGAGGTACTTCTCGTCGTCCGTCATCTGGAAATACAGCTCTACGCCGAACTTCTTCTGCAGCCACGCTGTGAAAATCCACGGCACCAGGTGCCCGATGTGCGTGTGCCCGCTCGGCCCACGGCCGGTGTACAGGAAGAACTTCTCGCCCGCCTCGTAGCGGTTCAGAATCCAGTCGAAATCGCGGTGGCTGAAGAATATCTTGCGCCGCAGCATGAAGTGCAGTTCGCCTGCGACCTTCTCCACGCGCTTGAGCATGGGGTCGGTTATCTTCTGCGTGCCGAACTGCTCCACGAGCTTGTCGTAGTCCACGGTGCCGCTGACTTCCCACGGCGTTACGACGAAATCCTTGCTGCTCTCTGCCATGCATCGCGCCTTCTGTTGTTCTGCCTATCTCCTATTTTATTTTCCGGATTTATAAGAAGTATTTAAAACCATAAGTATAATTAAGATTTTAATCCGAGCGAGAGTAATGTAGAATACTGGAAAACGAATGGTGGGACTGCATGGCTGTGTTCAAGATAGTGGTAAGCGACCCGAAGAGCAAGCGCGCGGGCCAGTTCGACGTGGATCAGTCCAAGGCGTCCGCACTGATCGGCAAGCGCATAGGCGACGAGTTCGACGGGAGCATAGCGGGGTTCAACGGTTACACGCTGCGCATAACGGGCGGCACGGACAAGGACGGGTTCGCCATGCACGCGGGCATGAGAGGCGCGGGCAGAATGCAGGCACTGCTGGCGGGCAAGCCGTGCTTCTATCCCGGCATGCAGGGCCAGCGCAAGCGCAAGACGGTTTGCGGAAGCACGATATCGGACTCGATCGTGCAGATAAACGCCCGCATCGAAAAGTACGGCGAAAAGCCGTTCGAGGATATTGTGCCGAAGAAGGAAAAGCCGGCTGTGGCCGCGGAGACGGCCGGGGAAGCGAAACCAACCGAGGAGAAGGCTGCGTAGGATTGCAATTTTTGACAACAGTTCAAACCCGGGGGTGGACGAGGTAAAAGCAAAAACAGAAAAGAAAAATCCGGAAGAGAGAATCGAAGATATCGACGCACGCATGATACCTTCTTCTAACATCGGCATGGTCGGTCATGTTGCCCATGGGAAGACGACTCTCACCGAGGCACTCACGGGCAAGCTGACGCTCACGCACTCGGAGGAGCTGAAGCGCGGGATAACCATACGCCTCGGCTACGCGGACGTGGGCATATACAAGTGCAAGGCATGCGACAAGTACTGCTCGACAGCCAAATGTCCGTACTGCACGGGCGAAGCGGAGCTGCAGCGCACGCTGAGCTTTATCGATGCGCCGGGCCACGAGACGCTCATGGCCACGGTGCTCACGGGCACGAGCCTCATGGACGGTGCGATACTTGTAATCGCGGCGAACGAGCGCTGCCCGCAGCCGCAGACCAAGGAGCATTTGACTGCGCTGGAGGTCGCGGGCATACGCAACGTGATAATCGCGCAGACGAAGATAGACCTCGTCGACGAGAAGGAAGCGAGGAAGAATTATGCAGAAATCAAGACTTTTGTCAAAGGCACGATAATCGAGAACGCGCCAATCGTGCCGGTGTCGGCGCAGAAACGCATAAACATCGACGTCATTTTGGAGAAAATACAGGCGACAATGCCTGACCACGCTTTGGACGCTGCGGACGCCGAGCCGAAGATGCTCGTGGCGCGCAGCTTCGACATAAACAAGCCGGGCATACCGCCAGCCAAGCTTGTCGGCGGGGTGCTAGGCGGGAGCATAATCGCAGGCAAGCTTCACATGGGCGACGAGATCGAGATACGTCCGGGCGTGAAGAAGAGCGAGACTGTTTACCAGCCGCTGCGCACGCTGGTCGTCGGGCTGCAGAAAGCCGGGCTGCACCTACAGGAGGCAGGTCTGGGCGGGCTGCTGGGTGTGATGACGGAACTGGACCCCTCGCTCACGAAATCAGACATACTCGTTGGGAATGTCGTCGGCCTGCCGGGAAAACTGCCTGAATCGCGCAGCGAAATCGAGCTGGAAGCCACGCTGCTCGAGCGCGTCGTCGGCTCGGAAGCCATGGCGAAGGTCGAGCCGCTGCGCGTCGGCGAGAGCCTGATGATAAACGTCGGCACGTCGCGCTCCGTTGGCGTGATCGACCAGAAGAAGAAGACCGTGCACATGAAGCTGAAGATACCGCTCTGCGTCGAGAAGGGCGAGCGCGTGGTCATATCGCGTCAGGTGTCGGGCCGCTGGCGGCTGATAGGATACGGGATAGTCTGCTGAAATTTGAAAAAAATAGTTTCTAGAATTCGCAGCCTCGGATTTTTAAAAATCAAAGTTGAAAAAATAAAAAATCCTTAGCTAGCCTGAGCAATAGACGCTGCCCGTTGCTGTGTTGGACGGGCCACTGACCACAATCCTGTTGTTGCCGTTAGTCGCGCCGGTTAGCGTCACGCCGCACGGAAGCGCGCCTCCGCCGGCGTTCAACGTACCTGGAGTGCAGGCCCCGCCGAGTGTCAACGCTGCCCCGGCCGAGTTGGTACCGGACACGGTGATAAGGTTCTTGTTGAAGGCAATCGTGCCGGGGTTCCTTACGTACACCGTTATCGTGGTGCTCGTGCAGCTGGTCGCGGACTCGTCTATGTCGGTTATCGTGCCAGTCTGCTGCGTGAATATGCCCGATATGTACATGTAGGCCACGCCAGCCATGGCTATGGTGATCATCAGCATCAGGATCGTAGCTATTACCGCTGATATCCCTTTCATCTGTTTTTTTCACCTGTTTGTTTGAACCCGCGTTGGGGTTCGCGTTAATCTAATTTTCACGGGCTGGATATAAATATTTAGCATTCCGGACAATATTAAAGTGTTCGAACGAAGAGGTTTTACAATGGGCAAGACGTTCAAGGTCGTGCTGGACACGAACTTCCTGATAGACCTTTTCCGATTCAAGACAGGGTTCGACGAGGTGGAGGACGCGCTTGGCGGCCGCTGCACGTTCGTCATGGTCAGCCAGTCCGAGGCGGAGCTGCGGCGGCTTGCGGACGTGAGCGCGCACGTGGGCGCGAGCTTCGTGGATTCTGGCAGGATAGGCGTTGTGAAGGCGGGCCGTGCGACCGAAAAGTCTGCGGACGAGGCCATAGTGGAGCTTGCGGGCAAGCTTGCGCCGGACGTGGCCGTTGCGACGAACGACGGGAAGCTCAGGAAAAGGATAAAAGCTTTGGGCGTGAGAACAATTTATTTAAGGGCGCGAAAGAGATTAGAAGTAAGTTGACGAATATTAAAGAACGCGAATCGCGAACGGCATGGAAACGATAGAAACGAGGTGCGTGTTTTGTACAGGATAGCCACGATAGAAGACAGGATACGCGTCCCACCCGAGAAGCTCGGGACAGATGTAACGAAGGCGCTGCGTGCCGCGATATCGGAGCAGATGGAAGGCGTGCTCAACAGCAGGCTGGGAATGGTGCTGTCCGTAGTTTCCATCGACAAGATAGGCGAGGGCAAGATAATGGCGAACGACCCTGGCGTTTATTACGACTGCGAGTTCAGGCTGCTGTCGTTCAAGCCCGAGATGAACGAGATCGTCGAAGGCGAGGCGATAGACAACACCGAGTTCGGCGCGTTCGTGCGTATGGGGCCGATGGACGGGCTCGTGCACATATCGCAGCTCATAGACGATTTTGTCAGCTTCGACGCGAAGAACTCCGTGTTCCTCGGCAAGGAGAGCAAGCGCACGCTCAAGGAAGGCGACATGGTGCGGGCGCGCGTGATATCCGCGAGCTTCGGGTCGGGCGAAAACAAGATCGGCCTTACCATGCGTCAGTCCGGCCTGGGCAGCGTGGCGTGGATAGAGGACGACAAGCACAAGAAGAAAACGGGCGGCAAGGCCGAGAAGGCGGAGAAAGCAGAAAAGCCCAAGGCCGAGAAGAAGGAGAAGAAAGAGTAGGCGCGCGTTTGGCGAGTGATTGGTTATGGCGAAGAGAACGCAGGCATGCAGGAACTGCCGCCGCTTTACGACGGAGAAGGCCTGCCCGGTATGCAAGTCGACGAACCTGTCCACGAGCTGGAAGGGGATCGTGGTTGTGCTGAACGCGGACAGCGAGATAGCGAAGCTCCTCGAGGTCAAGGGACCGGGCAAGTACGCGCTCTACGTCGGATGATGCCTTGGCGCGAGCAGATAAGCAGAGCGGTTTAAATTTTTACAACTGAAAAGTGAGAACATATGGAAATCAAGGTCGTGAAGGAAAGCGAGAACGTCTTTTTCAAGAGGAAGGACTTGGAGCTGGAGATAGCGCATGCGGGCGCTCCGACCCCGAGGACGGACGACATAGCGGCCGAGCTGGCTGCGAAGTACGGCGTTGACAGGAGCCAGGTCGTTGTCGACTACATACTCACGAAGAAGGGATTGAACGAGTCGATTGCGAAGGCGAAGATCCTGCAGGAAAAGCCTGTGAAAGTCGGGCAGCCGAAAGCCGAAGCGGCGCAGGCTGCGCAGCCGGCTTGATTGCAGGCGAGGTTGTAAATTATGGCGAAAGCTGAGAAGAAACCCAAAGGCGGCGCAAGGGCGGGCAAGTTCTACAAGGTCTCCGGCGGCAAGGTCGAGCGAACGGGCAAGCTGTGCGACCGCTGCGGAAGCGGGACTTTCATGGCGGACCACAAGGACAGGTGGTACTGCGGCAAGTGCCAGATGACCGTATGGAAGAAGAAGGAATAAGTTTCGCCGGATGAGCGCGTGCTCGCTTGTTTTCTGCGTTTCAGACCCGCCCCCCCCCCCCCCGATATATTTAAACCAGCTTCGATAAATAATATATTAGGATAGTCATGCCCAAAGCAATCAGTCCCATGATCGCGACGGTCCTTCTTATCGCGTTCACGGTGGCAGTTGGCGGCATATTAAGCCTATGGTTGACGGGGTATATGACAACAACCACAGGCGTTGTCGAAACAGCAACAACGAACCAGACAAAATGCGTAGGGACTTACATAGATGTCATTTCTGTGGGCAGCGGTGCAATATTAATAACAAACCTAGGATCGCAAAACATATCGTCTATAAAATGCTATTCCGCCAATGCGTCATCTTGGAGTTTAGGGAGTCTGGGCCCAGGAGAATTGAATTCAACTAAATGGAATGCGTCAGGAAATGCGGGGATATACGAGACAGCATTCGGTACTTCGGTTACCTGCACAGGGAATTGCTTAAATACTGGAGTAAGTGGCGAGTGCAAAACGGGGCAAAGTTGTTGGAAAGTATAGTTAAGTTAGTGATATGTCCATGCGAACAAAAGCTATAAGCCCAATGATTGCAACAGTTCTTTTGATTGCTTTCACGGTGGCAGTTGGCGGCATATTAAGCCTATGGTTGACGGGATATACAACAACAACCACAGGCGCTGTTGAAACAGCAACAACGAACCAGACAAAATGCGTAGGGACTTACATAGATGTCATTTCTGTGACTGATACCTCAGTAATTATCACAATTCGAGGGTCGCAAACGATATCAAATGTTCGATGTCGCGACAGTTCTGGAAATAACATAACAACTGTGGGTATTGTAAGTTTGGCTCCAGGAGCAAGCAATGCAGGGGCGTGGACTCGCAGTTCAAATGCTTCGTACATATGCACAGGTAGCTGCCTGAACATCGGAGTGACAGGCGAATGCAAATCAGGGCAGACTTGTTGGAAATAAACAGAAAGTCTGTCTGCGCCTTGTAATTTTTTCTAAATTTATTCCGACCCCATACTATGAGATATATCTCATAAAATATATGATAGAGCATACGTTAAAGATGCTACCAAAAAACTAACATCTTACGTCTTACGCAGCCATGCAGCTTGCGCTATGGCGGCCGTTCTGCAAGAATTAACACGACTTGAAGCGAAGACGTCTAGACCTTCACCGACGTCCTTCTCCAGCGCTTCTTGTAGGAGGGTATGCGGCGCGTGCGCGCGTGCTTCAGGCCGAACTTCTTTATGTCGGCCCACCTCGGCGCCGCGCGGACTTTCATGATCTTCGCGAGCTTCAACTTCCTCAAAAGAGTCTTCTTCATGCGATTACCCGCCAATCAC